>Ga0268263_1000127_pt1 | contig 189037 bp, 165 predicted proteins | sample Biomet5_FD_190358 | JGI IMG/M metagenome (GOLD analysis project Ga0268263, IMG submission 190358) | Microbial communities from bioreactor (seeded with sewage sludge) at LBNL, California, USA - Biofuel metagenome 5 (SPAdes) (version 4) | ecosystem: Engineered > Bioreactor > Anaerobic >... | reverse complement strand
AGCAAAGGATATAATTGAGGCATGGAGGATTGATTACAATGAAAAGCGTCCGCACAGCGCGTTAAGGAATCTGACACCGATGGAGTTTATTGAGCAGGAAAAGGGAAAGATCGCGGCTCAGATAAATGCTAAATGATGTAGAATAAAAGAGGAAAGACAAAACAAAGGCAAAAACACTCTAACTCACAACTGTCCTAAATATGGGGGAAGGTCATTACGACAAAATCTTTAACCTGTTCCGATTGAGTTTTCTGGTTGTCTAAATTATTTTCAGAATTATGCTGCAATGAAACCATATATTGACTTGGGGAATATTCGTACACCGCTCCGGTAACACCGTCTGTCGTCGAACCGACTAAACCGCCTAAAACTATATTGCCCCAAAACCAACCGTTCATCGTAGTTTCTAACTTCATCGAAATAGGGTCGTATCCCTCTTTTTCAAAAACTATCGTCTGTCCGCTTTTTCTGTGCAAATTTACTGTCATCGGAGTTTTACCTATTATTTTCCCGTCTATCTTCACAGTAGCAGTATCAGGATTAGACTGGAAAGAAACTTCCTGAGTTCTTCCTTTAACAATACTTGCGCAACCTGAAAACGTTAAACCGACAAAAAAACATAAACTTATAATTGCAATTTTACTCCTCATTTTCGTCCTCCGATATAATGATTATTCAATTTAATACACAACAATTCCCAAAAATAAAAAATATTTTGCTGATTACCCGAAAATAATTATACCTAATATACCATTGATATAGCTAATTTATTAGAGTAATTTTTATGAATTTATTTATTATAATAATATTGAAAAGAAACAGGCCTTTTCCACAGAAGTTTCCCGTTATAGGCCGCGTTCACCTCTTTAAGCTCGAACACACGTTTTCCGGATGGAAGCAAAACCTGCGGAATATCTATCTCTATTCTGTTTTCGGGACGTATTCTTTTCTTTGCATCCTTCAGTTCTTCTTCGGCCTCTTTTATTCTCTTCTCATGTATTTCGCGCAGTCTGGAAGTGGTGGCCTTGTCCTGACTCCTCGCCGCGGATAAATTAAGTCTTGTTAACCCTTCATCTCGTCTTGCCCTTTTCTCCGCGTCCGCCGTGAAATGATTCCTGCGGTCCAGTACTATTCCGAGTGTTTTACGGTCCGCAGCAAGATGTTTTCTGCCTTCGGCGGCTCTGCCGATTCCGCGGCGTTAATTGTCGCCCCGTACGACACATAATCCGGATAATTCATTTTATATACCCGGCATTTTCTGTCGTACAGCTCCGTCACCGTATCGAGAGTTCCTAGAAGCTCTCTGTCAAGAGATAACATTACATAATACTTAAAAAGAATTGATATTTATACGCCGGAAACGAGAATGAAATTATTATTTGATATCTTTTTTAATGATAAAACCGGAAGAAATGCACTCATAGATTAAATCGAGGAGTTTTGGGTTCGACTCGAGAGCCTGTTTGACTGTTTTTAATTTCGCTTCACGTTCGTTTTTCAAATCTTTTATAAACTTCAGCCCTTCGCCTAATAAAAGCCAGTCCTTGTTAATCCCTTGTTCTTCGCATACTTTAACAAGTCTTGCTTTTGGCCAAGTGTTTCCTCTCTTAAAATTACTCAAAGCCTGACGGGAAACTTGTAAACGATCCGCCAATTCGGAGTCAGTTTTACAGCCGAATATTTCTATTAATCTATTATAAATCCCTGTATATTCATCCATATTTATACATTAATACCATTGACAAATACACTAAATTAGTGTATAATATAGTAAACTAATTTACCATGACTAATAGATATCATACAAAAAATAAAGCGAAAATACGCGCTTTGTTATTATTGAAAAATATCTCCGTTAAACAACTGGCTGAAGAACTAAAAGTAACGAGTTCTGCTGTTTCCCGGGTAATATCGGGAGATTTACTCAGTTACAGAATAAGACAGTATATCGCCGACTGTCTCGAAACAAGACCTGAAAATTTATGGGGGCAGCATCGTGAGGAATAAAATCAATCAATTTAAATGTGAAAGAATGTTACTGACAAAAAAAGGGTATACACTAATAGAACTACTTGTCGTGGTAATGATAATAGGAGTTCTGGCGAGTCTGGGAGTGGCAAATTATTTCGACACGGTAAAATCGTCAAGAATAAGAGCCAACGCTTTTTCTCTTAAACCTCTGGCAGGCGCTGAAATGCGGTATTATTACGAAACCGGGACTTATACGAAAAACATAGACGATCTGGACACTTTCGTAGCCTATAACAGCAAAACAGACGGCGGAGCCTATGCCGATTATTACACCGACTGGGGATATTACAGATTATTTAGCAACGACTCAAGAGTCGTAGGCGGAGTACTTTACGATGAAGATGGGGAAAGCAAAGATATAAGAATTATGGTGAGAAATATCAACGACCCTAATTCTCCGTTAGCGAATAATTCATCATATAAAGATTGTGCGCTAATATGCTTAGGAACAAGCAGTTCCGCCAAGAGAATCTGCGCCAGCGTAGGAGGCACTCTGGTATCAGGAAGTGTATATTGTATACAGTAATATAAATATAATGATGCCCGGAATAATAATTGCTTTAGAATATATAGATATTTAAACAGATCTTTGTTCTTTATCATTAAAAGCGAGATAAGTTCCGATCAGCATGAATGACAAAGCAAAAAAGAATGATATTTCAGTTTTTTCACGAAAAACGATAAATGAAAATAATACGCCTATGAATGGAGAAACAGAATAGTAAGCGCTTGTTTTTGCCGCTCCGAGTTCTCTTTGCGCGTACACGTAAAAATAAATGCTTAATCCGTAAGATACAAAGCCCAATAAAAGCGCCGCGATTATATAAACAGTATCAGCCGATATCTGATGAATAAAAAACGCTATTAATAAAGCTCCGAAGCCCGAGCCGAAACCTTTTATAATCACAACCTCTAAAGGATCTTTTATCGATAACGTTCTGGTACAATTATTCTCAAACCCCCAGCAGACGCATGCGAAAACAACAAAAACGGATCCGAGTGAAAAATAAAAGCTATTTATCCCGTCTACTGAAAGAATAATACTCGCAAGAGTAATAAAAATAATTCCGATCCATAATTTTTTGTTTATCGGCTCATTAAATATAAAAAAAGCAATCAGTGAAGTCGCGACAATTTCAAAGCTGCTCAATAGAGATGCATTTTCAGGAGTTGTCATGGTTAATCCTATCATAAGAAAAATAGGCGCCGCTATGTCTAAAACAACCATTCCTATCGTAAAAGGAATCTCTTTTCTAGTTATTTTCATTTCTTTATTAACTTTTCCTGTGGCCCTGCGAAACAGCCCTACAGCAGACATGCCCAACCCGGCGCCAAGATATAAAAGGCCGGCCATCATCGTAGGAGGAACTTTATCTAAAATAATCTTAGAGAAAGGAAAACTAAAAGCATACAAGGAAGCCGCTAAAACAGCGAAAAAAATAGCGGTATTATATTTTGTTTTTGACATATCGGTATATTTTACATATTTTATAATATAAATGAATATCAGCGGCAAGGCAGTAATTATTACCCTAAAGAATTTTCTTCCGCATATTTTCTCCGATCCTATCCGCTAACGGAACGAGTCAAAGAAATATAGTTTATATGCTTGTCCTGAAATGCAAAGCAAAACGGTACAGGACTAGGCTGATTCCTGTATTTTTAACGCTGGAAAGAACTGTTGTTGTTTCAAGGATATCCGGAGCGCGACGGCGAGAGGCTAAGATAATTTTCAGTAGAAAATTACGCGGCTTGAAACAATTATAATTCCTGACTCCGAGGCCCGGATATAATTATGCTTCATGACCTCTAAACACCTATAGCCGGAACCGGCCCTATTGACAATACAGGTTCCTCGCTGCTATACTACTGTTTATCTTGATTTAAGCGGTATCATATAAAATTAAACTGGCTAAAAGCAAAATATAAATGCTCATAATGATAAAAGTCACTCATACACTGATATGGCTTGTCATGGCCTTAGCCACTCTGTATATCTTCTTCTGCGGTCTTACCGGGAAGGAAGGCTGGCTCCTCTGGCTGTCGATAATTCTTCTCTCTATGGAATCGGTAATCCTGATAGCTAACGGCTGGCGTTGTCCGCTGAGCAGCGCAGCAGCAGTTTACACAAACAATAAAAAAGACAATTTCGATATATACCTACCGGAATGGCTCGCCAAGCATAATAAAACTATTTTCGGAGCGATATTTATAACCGGTCTCGCGCTGGTAATAATCCGCGGTATTTTCTAAAATATGGATATATAATCTATGAATAATTACAAAAAAGGGCTATGCTCTATATGCTGCCTTGGATATAATAACGCTCCTTTTATAGAAAACAGCTTAAAGAGTATCTGGAATCAGGAATATAAAAATATAGAAATAATATTACTTGACGACGGGTCTTCGGACAACAGCCTCGAAATTCTGGACGATCTTAAAAACGCAAGTAAATTTCCGATGACGATAATAAAAAGCAAACATACCGGGAATGTAGCTGCCAGTCAGAATATGATGATTGATAAAGCCGAGGGAGAATTTATAAGTTTTCTTTCTTTAGACGATTGTCTGGAACCGTCCGCTCTGTCGGAAAAAATAAATTTAATGTTAAAAGATGAAAAGATCGCCTTTATCGCCAATTCAAAAATAAAAGCCATAAACGAAAGAGGCGAAGAAACTCAAGGCATTGTGCCGCCGCTAAAATTAAACGAAATAAAAACTATAACGGTAGACACCCTATTGGAGACGGAATACAATGAAGCTGGGTCTTTTTACGTTCAAGGCTCCGTATTCAGAAAAAACATTATAGACAGAATAAACGGATATGACGAAGACATGTTGGGCGACGAGATAGTTCTAAGAACAAAAGTATTCCTTTTTCTGAAAGCTAATCCGGATTATAAATTCCGTATACTCAGAAACTCCTCCTGTCTTTACAGGATGCATTCGAACAATCTGTCTAAAAACGTAATAAGACAGATACAGCTTTTCTGCCAGTATTTAAAAAGATATTGGCCCGACAGAAAAGTCCCGCAAATAATCTATAAATGGGCCGTATACGGAGCCGGCCGCTATAAAATAGAAGAATATATCAAAGCTTTTACTTTTAACGATATATCGATAAAAATGCTGGAAGATAAAAACTTACAGAAAGCAATCAAGAAAATGATAATAAACGATTATATAAAAAAATCTCCGTTTAGAAAATTTTTTACATATGAGTTTATAGGATCAAATCATATAAAGCTAACAGTATTGTCATTATTTAAACTTACATTCAAAGCTGAAATCGGAAGATTGTAATTATTCAAATAATAAAAGATCCTAATAAATTTTATTTCTAATTATTACCAAAAGGAACTATTGTTATTTTGAGGATATCCGGAGCGGACGATGCGAGTCTAAGCGACTACTTATCATAGGAAGGAACTGTTGTTGTTTCAAGGGTATCCGGAGCGCGACGGCGCGAGGCTAAGCGAATTTTCACCAGAAAATTACGCGGCCTTGAAACAATTATAGTTCCTTCCCCCGCGCCGAAATTAATTAAGCCCTTTATACCGCGGAAGCGCCGGCGGAAACTGTACAGTGAGCAGGCGCTGGAGTGCCGTGATCTTTTCTCCACGGTTTATCGCGAAGTCCCAGGCAGACGATTCCCGATATCGCCGGCAATACGGCCAGCAGGCCTAATGCCGCGGTCAATCCCCAAACATCGGCCAGCTTTCCGACTATTATAGCGATAAAAGCTCCCATACCGTTGGAAAAACCCAGACTTAGCCCTGCCGCCAGAGCCTTCTGTTCTGGAATAAGATCCTGCGTCACCACGGTAGTTACCGAGAAGCTGGCGAGAAGACATACGCCCCCTAAAGACAAAAGTATCTCCGCGGATTCTCCGTTAAGCAAAAGGAAACTAAAAAACATAGGAGTAGCCAGCAAAAGAGACCAGACTATCAAAGGCCTCCTGCCCCATCTGTCGGAAATAAAACCTCCGGCTATGCCGCCCAAAGCTCCCGCGGCCAGCATAAGGGTAAGCGCCCTGCTTCCGGCAATATTAGAAAAGCCCTTTTCATGAAAATATAGTGGCAGTAAAGCTAAAAGACCGGTATAGGCCGCGGCCCTAAGCATTATAACGGCTAAAATCACTATTATATCGTGCTCCGATTTTTTGAGCGAGGCCCATACTTTTAAGAGCGTGGCTTTCCTGACCTTCCCTTCTGTCTGTCTCGGAAGAGCGAAAAACAGAAACAGAGACGCGAATATCCCGGGAATTATCAGAAGCCACGAAGCCTTAAGTCCGTGAAACTGAAAAAGCGGAACCATCAGCAATGGCGCAAGAGCGAAACCTATATTCCCGAAAGCCACGAATACAGACTGATAAACCGCTTTCCGTCTGGCGTCGAGTCCGTGCACGAAAGCGGACGCGGGCGGATGAAAAGCAGAAGTCCCGAGCCCAGCGGCCGCGGCCAGGGCAACCATGAGAAAATAGTTGTCCGTCAGCCCGGTAAGGCTCAGGAAGACCGACATCCAGAGCGTCCCGATATAAATAAGCCAGCCCTTCCCCCGGCCGTCCACCATATAACCGAATATAGGCTGAAACAGAGAGGAAGAAATGTTAAACGAAGCCACCAGAACGGCGGCCCTGCTCGGGGAAAAGTCTGGAATGCTTACGACAAGAAAAGGGAGAAGCTGAGGCAGAAAATTGCTGTACATATCGTTAAGCATATGTCCCATGGAGAGTATCCCCAGCATGGACAGCGGGCTGCGTTTTTTATCTGGCTGAATTGTATTACTCATAATAATTATTTGGATCCTAATCTTTTAAGAAAAAACTGAAAATTTGCTTCTCTCCGTTTTATGTCATCAGCGAAATCACGCAATATATCAGCGCCGGCCGCAGTTATAGTGTAGACCTTACGAGGCGCGCCCGGCTGAAGAGTATCCCAGCGTCCGGCGACTGCTCCGCATTCTTCAAGGGACTGTAATCCCCTGTATAATCCGGCGCTGTCGGCGAGCGGATAGGGCATCTCGGCGCGCATCCGCGCCATTATCTCGGCGCCGTTGCCGGGTTTTTCTTTAAGAAAAAGCAGGATAAAAGCCTGCAGATGGCGGCTGTGTTTATGAGATCCTTTAGTTTCACGCATATATAAAGAATACAAAAAACAGCAACATACTGTCAATAGCAGTAAACTGTTATTGACAGTATGTTTTACCGCCGATTATGAATACTTAACGTACTGTCCCGGATTTGGCGGATTCATCTTTTCTCTCGGCACGAAGCAGTAAAACTAAAGGAATACACAAAGCGCTTATCAAAGCCAGACATCTGAACGAATCAGAAAAAGCCAGAACCGCGGCCTGCTGCAGGACTTTATTATACGCGGCGGCCAGCGTCAGAGAATAACTCGCTCCGAGTCCGTGCAAGGACGCGGCCCACTGCCGGAAAACATGCGAAAAACCGCTAACGTTCGCGACCAGATAAGCCTGATGCGCCTGGGCCATGCGCGCCTGATATGCGAACATAATTGAAATACCTATACTCCCCCCAAGATTTCTCAAAAGTCCCCAGATCACGGTTCCCTGATTTATATCTTCCCTGCCAAGGCTGGCGAATCCCAGCACCGCGGCGGGAACGAAAAGCAGACTTATACCGAAACCGTTGATAAACTGAGGCAAAGCGATATCGCTCACGGAGACTCCGGCATTCAGCTTGGTGAACATGAAACAGGACAAAGCGGTGAGAAAGAAACCAACGCCCAGCGTTATCCTGTTATCTATCTTATCGGATAATTTGCCGACCAGCGCCATGGCGATAAGAGAACCAAAACCCCGAGGCATCATAGCCAGTCCGGACTGGAGCGCGGAATATCCCAGCAGCCCCTGCATGAATATCGACAGCATAGACATAGCTGAGAACATGCATACACTCAGCAGGGTCATCATAAGAACAGACACGGCGAGATTTTTATCTTTCAGCAGGGACAGCTTGATAAACGGCTCTTTGCGCCTGAGCTCCCACAAGACAAAAAGCGGCAGAGTTATAAGTACCAGGGCGCTTCCCCAGCATATCCACGGGGAGCCGAACCAGTCCAGTTCCTGCCCCTTATCCAGAACTATCTGTAAAGTGCCGATAGAAAGAATCATAAGGATAAGCCCCGTATAATCTATCGATCGTCCTTTGCTGGAAACGAAATAAGGCGGATCCTCGATAAACATATGCTGCATCAGCAGTCCGAGGATACCGACCGGGACATTTATATAGAATATCCAGCGCCATGAAAAATTATCTGTTATCCAGCCGCCGAGCGTCGGGCCTATTATCGGAATGACTATCATTCCCACCCCCAGCCCGGCCATGGCCGACCCCCGTTTTTCCTTAGGAAAACTTTCGAGCATTATAGCCTGGGCCAGAGGCTGAAGCGCTCCGCCGGCCAATCCCTGAAGCACACGCGCGGCAATAAGCTGCGGCAGACTCTGCGCGATTCCGCAGAACATAGAAGAAACAATAAACAATCCTACGGAAAACATAAGATATTTCTTGCGCCCGAAATAACTGCTTAGCCATCCGGTAGCCGCCAGCACTATCGCGCTTGACACTATATAGCTTGTCAGCACCCAGGTGGCCAGATCCGTGGAAACGGAAAGACTTCCGGCGATATGCGGCAGAGAAACGTTGGCCACCGAAGAGTCCAGCATAGCCATCGCCATGGCCAGCATGACCGAAAGACTCACCAGCCACGGAGAATGCGCGGGACGCCAGTCTTTTATATCGCCTGAAGAATTCATGATACCTTTACGGTCGGAACCACCGACATTCCCGGCACCAACCTGAATCCTGAAACATCCCCGTCGAAAACTATCTTGACCGGGACACGCTGCACGACCTTAACGAAATTTCCCGTAGCGTTCTCGGCCGGAAGCAGGCTGAATCTCGAGCCTGTGCCAGACTGAATACTGTCGACGTGTCCTTTAAAGACCCTGTCGGAATAAGTGTCTACGCGTATCGAAACGGGTTGCCCGGCGCGCATCTTTTCCAGCTGTGTTTCCTTGAAATTAGCTACTACCCATACTTTAGAAGGAACTATAGCCAGCATCTGAGCTCCCGGCTGCACGTATTCTCCAGGCTCCACCGATTTACGTGATACTCTTCCTGATTCCGCCGCAGATATTTTCGTATAGGAAAGATCGAGCTCGGCCACCAGTGATCTACTTCTGGCCAGTTCTTCGCGGGCGCGCAGAACTTCCGCGTCGGCGACGGCCTTGTCGTATATCTGTTTCGACACCTGATCTCTCTTATACAGTCTGGCGTATCTCTGCGAATCTGCCGCGGCGCGGCGGGCCTCCGCGGCAGCCGCTTCGAGCTCGGCGCGGCTCTGCTCGAGACGCAGCTGATAGTCTCTGGGATCTATCTCAACGATCAGATCACCTTTCTTTACGTCCTGATTATCGCGCACGTGCACCGCGCATATCTGGCCTGATATCTTAGGACTTACCGGCAGAACGTGCCCCTCTATAACGGCGTCGTCCGTGGATTCGTGAGTTCTGCCGTAATGCCAGAAATAGCCGACGGTTCCGACCGCTGCAAGCGCGAGCGGAATAATAACGTAAAGCCTCCCGCGACTGAGAAAAACACTCTTTTCCCCAGTCTCCGGTTTCCTTCCGTCAAATAAGTTTTTCCTTTTAATATTTTCCTGATCGATATTTTTGTTGTTCATAATTTCATCTCTTTAATATTGAAAAACCGCGCGTATGTCCTTCAGCAAGAGAAAGGGCTATCCTCGCGTTCTCATACCCGGCCATAGCTTCCACCCGGGCCGCTCTGGCTTCCGATACCGCGGTCTGCGAATTCACAAGTTCCATATTATCTCCTATGCCGGAAACAAAACGGGACTGGGACATATCAAGTTCCTCTTTCGCGAGGGAAAGCGCTTTATCCGTCGTAAAGACCTGCTCGGCCGCGGCACTCATCCTTTTTACAGCCACTCTGACTTCTTCTTCCACCTGAACTTTTGCATCGTCCGTCAGAGCTATTATCTTGTCGCGTTCCGTCGCTGCCCGCCTGATATCAGCCGTGATACCGCCGCCAGTAAACAGAGGTAAGCTGAGCCTTACAGCGGCTTCTCCGGCAGAACCGGCTGTATCCGGAGTCTGCCCGCTCAGGGCCAGACTGCCGGATACAGCCAGCTCGGGAAGCCTTTTTCCTTCAGCGGACTGTAATTCATAATCAGCCTTTTTCAACTCCGCGCGTAATATCCTGAGTTCCAGACGTGAATCCAAAGCTTCAGGGACAACGGTTTCAGCGGTAACCGTATCGCCGGAAGGCTGCGTCAGGGAGTCGGAAAGCGATAGTTCAGAATCTAGAGGCAAACCGACAATATGCATAAGTCTCAGTTTCGCTTCCGCAAGGGCCACTTCTGCGGAAAGCACCCGGGAATGCGTCTGCGCGGCTCTAGTCTTTTCACGCGCGACGTCCAGCCCGGTAGCAGTTCCGGCATTATGGCGGTCCCTGGTCAGAGAAAGTAATTCGGCTGCCAGACGTTCGTCCGCGGCAGAAGCGTCGACGGCCGCGGAAGCACGTAAAACTTCTACATAAGCAAGCGCCGCGGCCCCGGTGACCTGTTCCTCGGCAAGCTCCTCACGCAACTCCGAGACTTGTCCGTTTGCCTGTTCCGATTTCAGCTTCTTATCCGATCCTTCGTTAAATATTTCATAAGTCAATGAAACACGGGCGTCGAAAACATTAAAAGGCCCTATAAATCTGTCGCTGCCGCTGGAAGCCAGACTCTTGCGGAAAGTTCTGCCTTCGTCAATGTTCGCTTCGATCTGCGGCAGCAAAAGCGCCGCCGCTTTCATCACCGAAGCTTTGGCCTCCTCACTCTCCGCCGCCGCAAGTTTTACCGTAAGATTATTCTTCACCGCCAGTTCCATACACTCCTTAACACTTAATCCGCCGGCGGCGGATACGCGGCCGTAAAACAACGGAGTAAAACTTATAGCAACGGCGGCGCCGTAAATAAACCTTCTGTTTACCCTGACTTTATTCATATACTTCCTTTATTTAATTGATTTATTATAATATTAGAATTACAACTGTTAGAATTCTAAGTATATCTGCAAAAAAATTTCACTTCCTTAAGCTTTCTAAAACCGACCCGAGAAACTTTAAAATTATAGCCCTCTCGGATTCATTGAGCCCTTCGCTGATCTTTTTTTCCGCGCAGTCGAAAACATGCTCGATTATATCTATAAGTTTTCTCCCCTCTTCAGTAAGAACGAGTTCTTTGACTCTGTCGTCAGTAAGACTTGTGCTGCGGCTGACATAGCCTTTTCTCTCAAGACCTTGTATCAAACTGGTAACAGAAGGACCTGACACCCTGGTGGCGCGTTCTATATCCTTCTGACACACCTTTTCTCCTCTCTTCGACAGCCCGTGAATAAGCCATATAACACGGGCCTGCTGATGCGTTATATTATACCCGGACAAATGACAATCCAGTACCCGAAAAGCTTCACGCCCGACGGTGTGGAGCAGAGATATAAAAGGATATTTACCGGATGTAAAATTCATAATAATACTTTTTCCAAGGACTCTAATAGATAGAATACTAACTATTTTAACTATATGTCAAGATATCTTCAGAAAAAAATAAAATCGGCCTTTACCTGAGCTAAAAAACGTAAAAAACATTTATCCCAGCTGTCCGGGCAATTTCTTCATTTCTTTCGGCGGAAAACATCTGTCGAATTCCTTGAGCGCGTCCTGATCCACTGAATAACCTGAAGGATCGCTGTATACACCGCCCTTTATCTCATTCAGAAAACCTGAACGCAGTTCCTTTACCAGAAAATAAGGAAATTCTTCTCCGCGCGGCGCTCCGGCATAATACACCTTGACGGAATTACCGCTAACGAAACCGAAACGGGAATAATAATCCGGATCGCCCAAGATAGCAATCAGCGGACAGCCGAGATCCGCGGCGCCCGACATACTGAAAGATATCAGTCTTCCGCCGTATCCCCGGCCTTGCAGTTCCGGTAAAACGCTTACCGGGCCGAAAGTCATGACCGGGATATCTTTTCCGTCGGTATTCTTTATCGCCGCCCTGCTGTACATGATATGGGCTATTATTCTTCCTTTTTCTTCTATCACATAATCCAGTTCCTTTACGAAATCCGGATTATGCCGGTAGCGGTGAAGCACATAATGCTCGCAGCATCCGGGTCTGTATTTATTCCAGAAAGCCTCGCGCGTGAGATTTTCCACTTCGCGCCAGTCTTTCTCCTCTTCCAAACGTATTATCATAAAATATTTTCCTTAATCCGATTAATCAGCTTCCGGCTGTACTAAGAATCGGAGCGGCCGGAATTAGGTATTATAAAATATTCCCCAGGTCCGATATTTTCTCGTCTATTCTGCGGACCAGACTTATAGTATAGGCGGAAAAATATTTGAGCCAGAATCCGTATGCGTTGGGATTAAAACTTTCGAAATCGACCCCCAGACGCTTATAGCCGGACTTATTCAAAGTCAGCGCGAGATAATCCAGCAAACCGCGGGAAATTCCCATCCCTCTGTATTCCGGCAAGCAAAATGCGCCGCATATATTCATAAAACTTCCGCCGGAAGATATAAAATTTTCCCCGTCTTTGCACGCTTTTAAGTAAGCTATATCCTTTCCGTCTTTGCGCGCCGAAAAATAAAGGCAGTTTTTATCCATATTTTCAGCTTTCTGCGGCGGATATAAGAGAAAAGCGGGACTGCCGGACAAATGTGCTCTGAGCATATTTTCCAATCCTAGCAGTCCGGTTATTTCATTTTCAGTCAATTTATGAAAAAATATTCCGGCCGAATCTTTCCCGCCAGTCCCTTCGGTAAGCCTGACCGCTTCCATTATGCGCATACCGAAGCCGTAAGTAAAAAAAGCTTTTAAAGCGGGGTCGTCGTGTGCGTATAGACACACGGCATGACTTAAAACGCCTCTTGCGACGAGTTTTCCGGCCGCGGTCTGATACAGAAGTCGGTAAATAAGCCCGCGGTTCTCCGGCACGGCCCCGTGCGCGTGCAAAGGAGAAAAAGTACCTTTTACGCGGGTCGTGGAGAAAGCGTTATCTATGGGGCGGAAAAAACATAAAAAACCTATAAGTTTCCCGCCGTCTAAAGCGGCGACTCCCAACCCGTTCTCAGCAAAGGATTCTAAAGAGGGAAAAGAAAAACCGTCCTCAGAAGGCAAAACATCAACCGCGGATCTTTCTTCATTATAGTTCAGAAAAGCAAGCGCTTTCGCTTCAGGTATATGTTTTCTTTCAAAATCTACTATTTTCATATTCATTCAAATATATTATACACAGTTTTGCTGTTTCGGCCTAAAAACAAAAATTGGAATTCTTAATACGTTTAAAACGGGAAAGGGATGTATGCCGTTAGGAGATAAACGGGAAAGTCCGTCGGGGCTTCAGTTATAATCCCCGTCCCGCGCGGGAAATTTTGAAAATATAAAATTTTATTAATATAACCTAAGAGGGATAAAAACACAGGCCGGGTAGGTAGTACCGGCGCACTCCGAAAGAACGCAAGTAAACTTCTCCGGCCGGCCCCGGAATGTCCGTTCTCTATGATACACTGATATTCACGGAACCGCTAAGTGAAAACACGACTCAAGAAAACGAAAAGATAAAAATTAATCCTAAGCGCGTGCAGCGCGAAATAAGTAAAGAAATGAAACGGAGAAGCATTTCGACAAAATCAGAAAAAACACTGCAGCTCAGCTATGAACGGAATAATAAAGAACACCGTGAGATAAAACTACGCAAAAGCGAAGAAAGCGCCAGACTTAAATTCATACTGAAACAGAAAAAAAGAAAAGCTAAACACAAGGGGCGCTAAAACGGAAAACTTAAATCTAAAACATTAAAGATAATATACAGACGGAGTCATTTCCCGTTAAAATATTCAGACATCGCCGCATTCATTTCAGCGGCGGATTCCGGACGTTTTTTTATAAAACGCATCTTGAGCGCGACACAGGCGGCTTTCTCGAAATTCCCGTCGTTTACAAAACCTGGGATCCAGGTAACCGTCTTCAATGCCTTAAACGGCTTTATAAAAATATAGCCCATGGCGATATCAGCCAGATCTTTATGCTGACGGACCTTAAAATAGAAACAGGCCGGATCATTAAGTCCGGCGAAAGGCGAACCGGCTATATCGAAACCGGCGGGAGTATTCCCGTTTGCAGCCATTATCTTCTCTATATCTCCGCTGATAGTCATTTCCGAAGGGACACCGTCTAAGACCTGATGCAGGCATATCTGAAACACCTTATCTTTATAACCGTCGTATAATTCAGCAGCGAAACGCGATTTAAACTTATATAAAGAGTGAGCGAAACCCGTCTGCACCAGGATTTTAGTTCCTCCGACATACTTCTCCCGGACCGCGCGGACCATATTCTTTTCTCTTTCCAGATTCTGTCTGAACAAAACCTTCTGCGATTTTTTATCGCCGCACATATTTTCATACTGGCTCCACTCGCTGTCCAAACCGATGATCTTTATTTTCTTCTTCGGATCCCGTATAGCCGAATTTGCCTGCCAGACCGATTCTATTATATCCAGATATTCTTCGAACCCCCAGGTCGGCCAAGTGTAATCCCTTAAGATATCTATGGCTTTTTCTCTGTCGAAAGCTTCGGCTGAGACTATTTCGTTTACTTTATCTGTATCGCTTGATTTTATAAATTCAGACGCGAAATAATTGATTTTAGCCGATCTTATCACCTCTGAAATCAATTCGCAGTATTCTTTCTTCAAATGTACTTCCCCCACTATGACGATATCCTTGTCTACGAAGCTGGAAATTATATATTCTTTAGGAGACATTTCGTTCCCCTTCAGATACAACAGATAATCGTTCAATCTGTCAGGGCTGTAATTAGACCGCGCGAAGGCCGGAACCGCCATGAACATAAATAAAAATCTTCTTCTTCATAAATATCGCCCCTTACGCTCACGAAAATAAAATTATACAAATATTAGAGCTCAAAGACATAAAAAACAGGTATTAAAACCGTAATATTTTCTGGAACTCGCTTAAATTAAAAGAACGGCCGAAGAAACCGGGCTGTAATTAATTCATGAATCAGGCAAAAAGATTATAGGCGGGGACCGTTTGGGCGGGAAAATATCAATACCGCCATGCGTCCCCGATAAAGTATAATATAGAAACTTCAAATAAGGATAAGCGAATACACCTATCCAAACGAAATGGAATGGGTGGACGGTGGAAAATACAAGGTCGTTAAGGTTAAAGATATTTTCAATCTGAACGGCATATTAAAAACAGCTCCGCGGGACTGCCGGTTTATAAAATAAGCTTAAGATTTTGCTTATTGTTTATTTATCTTTGAAAAATAACAGCATGAATTAATCCGCACGAAACAGTAAAATAAACGCTGTTAAGAACGCCGCGGTATTTTATAAAATTATTATTAAATGCCTAACAGACTTTTTTATCTCGGCTCTGACGACAAGGCCCTCATCCTTTATTTTTTAGGAATAAAAATTTCCTTAAGTAAAAACCGTTTTAAAATATTAAATCAAAAAGGACAGTATAAAAAATATCTGAGAAGAATTAAAACGAGCGATAAGAAAAAAATTTTATTTATTTCACATGATTTTTCATTAACCGGAGCACCTCTTGCCGTATTCAACACGGCCAGATATCTGCATAATAAAGGTTATGAAACCTTAGTAATCGCTTTCAGGGACGGCCCGCTGCTGGATTCCTATGTTAGAAACGGAATAGAAGCGGTGGCCTGTTCCGCTTTCAATTCTAAAAGCGGTTTTTTTATAAAAAGTCTGGATAATTTCGATTTTATTTTCGCTAACACAGTATTGACTTACGATATAATCGAAAAAGTTTACGATCATAAGCCTTATCTATGGAGGATAAGCGAAGGGACCGATATTATCTGTCCCGGCAATAGAAAATTCGACAGGGCTCTCATAAACGCCCCTAAAATATACGCGGTGAGCGAATACACGAAAAAGATCCTGAAACCGTATAACGGCAATGTAGAATTACTGATATACGGAATAGAAGACAAGTCGCCGGAATATCTGAAGTATTACGATAAAAAACAAAAATTAAACAAACTGAAAATATGCGTAATAGGAACTTACTGCCGGAGAAAAGCCCAGGACCTTATAACCGGGGCATATAACGACTTACCGGAAAAAACAGCGGAAAAGATAGAGATATTCTTTATAGGAAAAGGCTTTAATGAAGATAAGCCGCAAAAGAACGTACATTTCTCAGGCGAAAAACTCGACCATGAAAAATATAAAATTCTGGCTCAGTGCGACGTTCTTTTCTGCCCGTCGCTGGACGATCCTAACCCGCAGGTCGTCATGGAGGCCATGATGATGAAAAAACCTTGCGTCATATCTGAAAACGTGGGACAAAAAGACTATATAACGAACGGCGTCGACGGTTTCGTACTAAAGACAGGAAGCGTAGAGGAGATAAAAAACGCAATGACACTGCTGGCCGAAAACCCTCAAATCATCGACGAAATGTCGGAAAGATCTTACGAACTGTATAAAAAGCACTTCAGATTCGAGGATTATATAAATAAAGTGATATCGGTAATAGAAGAGCAGCCGGAAAATATAAACACTAAACGATAAAAACAATCCAAACTAATTTTCTCTTTACCATACACAATGAACTATTGTTGTTTCAAGAATATCCGCGGCGCAACAGAACTAATTTAAGTTAATTCCATTGCTGCAATTACCACAGGAATGGGGCATTGTTATATTCAGGATATCCGGAACGCGACGGCGCGAGTTTGGAGCGAATTTTTCAGCAGAAAAATTACGAGTCCTGAAAAAGATTATAACGACTGACTCCGGGCGCCTCGAAACAATTGCAGCTCTATACTGCCCCCGCCGCCTTAGGAATAAATACAAACTATAAAAAAGCGGCCTCGAATAATTCGAGACCGCTCCGCAAAAACAATAATATATAACTCAGCTTTCCACTGATCCGCTTACGGTCTTTATCGAAGGATTCTTTATGGAACTGCCGGAATAATCGATGTCTCCGCTCACGGTCTTAAGCACGGCGGCTTCGGCGGTGGACTCTTTCACGTCTATATCCCCGTTGACCGTCTGCATTATAAGGGAATTTAGCGCGGACTCTTTTATTCTCAGGTCTCCGCTCACGGTCTTCAGAGAAATCTCCGCTGAATTATTGATTTTTTCTACCGACACGTCTCCGTTTACCGCCTTAAGCGTGATCTCCCCGGCATTAGAGAAACCGCTCGCGTCTATGTCGCCGCTAACGCTTTCCGCGCTTATATCGGCCAGACCTGCCGGCAGATATATTTTCGCGTCGCCGATAAAGCTTCTGTTTCCGCTCTTGGTCTTAAGTTTAATCTCTCCTTCCTCAAAAAAAGCCTCGGTGTCGCCCTGGATCTTCTCCATTATCTCCAGTTCCGCCTTCATTCCGGGGAGGTCGTGGCCCTGCAGTTTTATATCTCCGCTCATGTTTTTTATTTTAAAACAGCCGCAGTCGTATTTCCCAATATCTAAACTGACTGTCCTGGCGGACATATTTCTGAAATCGCGCATACCGCTCATCGCCGACCTGATACTTCCGCCTACAGTTTCGCCCAGTCCGTTTCCGCAGTTATTCCAGCGTCCCCGGCGCGACCAAGCCGTTCCGTTTCCGCCCAGGAGATTCCTTATAAAGGGCACTCCGACGAAAATTCCGGCTAGCGCTATAAGGGTCACGGAAATTATACCCAGCGCTATTATACATATAAGGCCTATAAGTATATATTTAAGCGCCACGTTGACGTCCACGCCTAAAGCGCCCATGTGGTTTATTATGAATATAAGCGCAGCGACCAGCACGGCCAATACCATTAACTGTATAAGTTTTTTCAACATGATTAAGATCTTCCTTTTATGATTTCGATTTACAGCTCTTCTATCAATATGACACGGATAAAACGAAAATGTTTCATCTTATTTAAAAATCTATACTTTTTTTTATTATTTTCTTCGCGCGGAGAAGCTGAATTTTAACGGTATTGACCGGCACGTCCAGGATCCCGGCTATTTCTTTATACGATTTTTCTTCGAAATAATATAATTTTATCACTATCTTATATTTGGCCGGCATATCTTCTATGACCGCGTCCAGCCGGGAAGAAACAAGGGCCGCTTCATAAGCCTCGTCAACGGCGCTTTTTTTGTCGGCGACAGTCTCGGCCAAGCTTTCGTCGAACTGTACTTCCCGGCCTTTATTTCTGCACGACCAGTTGACGCTAAGATTATAGGCTATACGGTAGAGCCACGACGACAATTTTGAATCGCCCCGGAATTTTTCTATATTTTCATAGGCCCTCAGAAAAACTTCCTGCGTTATATCCCGCGCTTCCTCGTCGAAACGCACCACTCCTTTCACGACATTGAAAATAAAGTCCTGATGTTTCAGTATAAGTTCACCGAATAACTCCTTATTCCCCTCAGCGATCTTTTTCAATATGCCGTCTTCGTTTTCCATTTTTAAATTGTATATATTTTTACATCCTCAATAAATATGACACAAAAGTAATAAAAATGTTTCGTCCGGAATTAATTGTCGGGGAAATACGACTTTTTATTCACGACAGCCCGAGCGCCGCGGAGCCAGACCAGGTTAATTATCACAGGGAAACAAGGCGTCGCCGGATATAAAAAAAAGCCGTCCAAGACAAACATAGCCCCCTGCCGTATCCGTAAAAACACGGAGATAATTTCGATTCCGGCCGCATATGCACTCAGTCATTTTACCGTCTTTAAGTCTCTCCGTCGTAAAAATACGCTTTTTACCGCTTTTTACTGACTGCTTTACGCCACCGGACGCGCTTAAAAACACTAGGGAAATCATAAAGACGGAGCTTATTTTCACATATATTATTTTTTACCGTTTAACTGTATGATTAAAAAAAGCCAGATGATATTACTTGAAAAAATATTTAAAAATTAATTATAAAATACACTTGACAAGACATGAAAAGCTATCCCGACTTGATATTTAAAAAAATAAATGTCAGAATAATGGGGTAGGATAAAGCGCAGTTGATAGAAGTGATTATTACTGGCGCTTATAGGAGAATTATTATGAAGAAGAACAAAACGAAGAAAACAGGAACGACACCTACCGGAGACGGCCAGGGTGAAGGCAAATAAGAAGTTGCCGGTTTAGCTATTAAACACAAAACAGAAAAATTATTTTAGAAAACTTCGGGAGCATATTATGCGCAGTAAACATAATATGCTCCTCTTTTATATACAGCCTACGACGCGCAGCGCAAGACAGGGGCCGAAACGGCCGATGTCTTTTCTGTTTAAATATTTTATTCCCTTACAAGATAGTCCTTATAATTTCCGTCGTAAACGAACAGATCGAACCACAGGATGAAGTTCAAAACGCACCATAAGGCCCGGCCGTTGTCTTTGCGCTGCGCCTTATGCTCCCACACGAGAGTCTTGACCGCATCGTAATTCAGTATGCCGCTGCGCTCCACCTGCTCTTTGGTGAAATATTTCATAAAAAGGTCTTTGAACCCGCCGAAGAACCAAGAGGAATGCGGCATTTCCAGCCCCATATTGGTGCGGTTGAAGATCTTAGCCGGCAGAAAGGGTTTGAGCGCCTGCTTTTCTATATATCTGCCGCCGAAAAGCCCCTTGAGCCTCACCTCCGGCGGGATAGTGGCCGCGAACTTAACTACGGCGTCGTCCATATAAGGAAATCTGGTTTCTATAGAATGAGCCATTATGGACCGGTCGTTCTTAACCATGAGATCGTCGATAAAATAATAGCGCATATCCAGCTGTGATATCCTGTTTAATCCGTCCGGATACGGCATTTTGTCGTAGGCGTCTATAAACAGCCGGTCCGTGTCAACGGCCGGCGCCGGAAAACGGAGAAGACTCTTTTTCTGCTCTTCGGTAAGCGTGTAACGCCAGTATATATGCGCCGCGGCGTCGTGCTCGAGCTCGCACCCTTCCGCGAAACGCTTGGCCACGAAATCCAGACTCAGTTTGCGATGGGAGACCGGAAGAGCGTGCGCCAGGGCGCTTATTAACGAACGCGCTGCCTTAGGAAAATATTTTCTGTAAAGCCGGCGGGCCTTATAGGCCCTGTGGGTCTCGTAGGCGTTAAACACCTCGTCGCCGCCTTCCCCGCTCAAAAGGACCTTAACGTATTTCTTGGCCTCGCGCGCCAGTATAAAACTCGGGACCGCCGCTCCGTCGCCTGTCGGCTCGTCAAGATGAGCGACGGTGCTAAAAAGACTGTCAACCACGTCTCCGGCTGAAACTTTTATCTCGTGGTGTATGCTGCGCGCGTAAGAGGACATTATCCGCTGGTACGGGGCCTCGTCGAAGCTGTTATCCATCATGGATACGGAGAAAGTGTGCACGTTTTCGCTCAGTCCGAGCTCTTTGGCGAGCCCGAGTATGCCGCTCGTGTCGAGTCCGCCCGACAGGGTCATGCCTGTGCGCGCGTCGGTGTCGAAATTGTTCTTAACGGATCTGAGCAGCAGTTCCCGCGTTCTGCGCACGGCCTCTTCCTCCGTTATTCCGCGGTCGGGCTCGTAATTCAGTTTGGCCCACGTTCTGACTTTATATTTCCTGGCGCCGGGATCTATCTCTATGAGCTCTCCCCCCCTCAGTTCGTGTATATTGGCGAAGGGGGTGTGTTCTCCGGGAATATAAGCGAGGGTGAAAAAATGCCACAGGGCTTCCCTGTCTAGACTCCTGTCCCAGCCGCTGACTTCAAGCAGGGCCTTTATCTCAGAAGCGAAATAAATTTTTTCTCCGTATATAAGATAAAACAGCGGTCTCAGGCCGTAAAGGTCCCGGATCACGTAGACCCTGTTTTTTAACCTGTCGTAAATGCTCATCGCGAAATGACCGCTCAGTTCCCTGAGGCAGTCCAGTCCGTATTTCTGGTATAAAGACAGAACCACCTCGGCGTCGGATTTGCTCCTGAACTTCCTGAAAGAGTCGAGTTTATGTTTCATTCTGAGCTGTCTGAAATTAGTCACCGCGCCGTTGAAAGCGAGGATGACGTTCCCGTCGTCTGAAACGAAAGGCAGATCCGCCTTGTCGCTCATATCCGTTATTTTCAACCGCGCATTGCCCAGATATACTTTTCCTTCGGCGTATTCTCCTCTGCTGTCGGGCCCTCTGTGCCTCAGCGCCAGAGTCATCGCTTTCCCTAAATTACGGTCGTTTTCCGTCAAATCATCTTTAATCGATACAAGTCCAGCTATTCCGCACATCCTTTTTTATCTCCTGTCTATTATTTGTCTTATCTTGCCCGTCCTGCTTATTCTTTCTATGCCGTCGGGCGGAAGTATTTTTATCTCCGGCTCTTCCAGCCAGCCGAGCCTTACGCTTTCCGCCAGATCTACGCAGTGAATTTTAATCTGCTCCCTGAGTTTGTCTTTTAAAACGGCGGCCTCCCCCTGAGAAACAGGATTAAGCGTTTCCGCCGACAAAGACAATACGTCAGACGGTCCGTCCTTGCTTATTATCACCTGAAAATTAAAACTGAGCCCGGCCACTTTTCCCAGGGCTTCGCGCAAATCGCCGGTAAAAATGTGGGCGCCTCCCGCATGTATCCTGTCGTCGCAGCGCCCCAGAAGTTCGAAACGGGGATCTTTTCTGCCGCAGGGGCACGGTTCCTTTATAAAACGGCCGAGATCTCCCACCCTGTACCTTATGACAGGCATATTCTTCTTATTAAGGCAGGTGACGACGAGTTCGCCGGGGTCTCCGAAAGGCACCGGCCGGCCTGTTTCAGGGTCTATAAATTCTATATACTGTTCTGCGCTGAAAAGATGATGCTCGCTTTTCACGCAGAAAGGGCACTGGTAGCCTATAGCCCCTGCTTCGGAAGTGGCGTATCCTCCGGACCGTACGGCCACGCCGGGGAAAACGCTCCCGAAAAATTTTATCATATCCGCGCCTACATATTCGCCCCCGTAAAATATCTTCTTCACGCGCAGGCTCCCGGCCGCTCCGCTGTTTTTAACATATTCCGTCAGTTTTATCAGGAAAGACGGCAGACCGATAAGAGCCGTGACTTTAAAATCCTTAAGATAACCGAAAATAGCCCCCATGGGAAGATTACTGCCCACCGGCACCGAAACAGCTTTGGTATAAGCTATCGCTTTTTCTACGGAGAGCCAGCTGGACCAGAGATTCCCGGCCACGAACAGATTCGCTATGACATCGGTCTCGTCGAGCCCTGCCGCCTCGTAGGTCTTGGCTAACAGTCTGCAGGTTCGCTCGTATTCATGCTGGTCGTAGAAGATATATTTCGGCTGTCCTGTGGAGCCGCCGCTGGCGAAATAAACTCCCCGCATTATTTTTTTAGAAGTGAGCATATCCGTGCTCTCCGGAGGAGTGTTCCCGAGTATGTCGTCTTTCACAAGAAAAGGCAGCGCGGCGAAATCTTTCATACTCTTTATTTTCGCGGATCTCCCTAAGCGTTCCCTGTAAAAAACACTGTTCTCGGCGGCGTATTCAGTGACTTCGCGCAGTCTTTCCAGCTGCGACGGCGGCTCTTCCAGCGGTATCCAGTCGACCAGCGACATCATCGGAAATATTCCGTCGTGCGGCGATCCGACGGCCTCTTCCAGCATTTTCCCGAGTTCAGCCACCCTCGCTATACCGGCAGGAGCCAGGGTCTCCAGCACCTCCCGGCGTTCCAGAGAACCGGCGACTCCGACGGTCTCTATATATCCGCGCAGCGGCAGCAGCTGTTTCTTTACCTCGGCCATGCCTGAGGCTGTCTTTACATAGAGCACGCGGTTAAGAGGAGAAACACGGTAAACGGGATCTTTCTCGTATATCACGGTCCAGTCCGTGGCTGGGAAAGAACTGACGTATTTCCCGTCGCCGAGCACGGCGTCCGTCCTGGCTAACAGTCTGGCTTTTGTTATCTCGGCCTGCTCGTCCTGAGTGAGACGGCCCTGAGGCAGTTCCTCAGCCAGAGCGGCGAATTCCGCGCCGGCTTCTCTGAGAAAAGATTCCGCCAGTTCCTTATGTCTTTCTTCCGGAGCCACGATATAGAGCGTATGCAGAGAGGCGCAGGCGGCCTGATCCCAAAGCGAAGCGTCCAGAGCGGCGCGGCGCGCGATCTCTTTCATTCCGAGAGAATCGGCGGCGCTCTCGAATACTATGCCGCAGCTGGTTTTGGGCCCGAAACCCACGACCCTTACTCCTTCGGGCGCCGCTGAGCGGTAAGATCGGACAGCCGCGCTCCCGCCCCATACGAAAACCGCGTCGACGTGTTTAAGCACCGTTTCTTCCGTCACGGCGTCGCCGCCTTTCCACGGAAGGACCGCCACGTTCCTGATCAGAAGCCCTTCCGGATCGTTCTCCATGAGCGCTTCCATGAAAAGGCAGGTAAAATTTCCGCCGGAAGAAGAAGTCTTCACTATATTCACGTTCTTGGTAAGCAGCCCGAGCATAAGCGAATCCAGAACGCCTAAAAAGACATTCCCCGCACCGACGTGAAGAACTACACCGCGCGGGAAAGCCCTGAGCATACCGTCGTATCCCCTGCGTTCTATCGCGCTCTCCAGGGCGTAAGGGACGAACAGTTCCATGCTCATGCGCTTTTCAACTGTCTCCCTGGAAAAAACACGCGGTATAACTTCCAGGCTTTTTTCTATGACCGGAACGGAAAAACTTATCTGCCCTTTAAGCAGCTCCGCGGCGGCGGCGAAATACCGGCCTCCGCGGGCGAACATCTTTCCCGCCCCGTCAAGAGCGGAAACTATATAATCATGCGGGACTTTCGCCGCGGATTCCCTTTTTCCGGCGGCGCGGCGGCATATGTTTTCTATTTCTTCGGCCGTCCACGATTCTCTTTCCGCGGTCTCCCCGAATATAAAGGCATTGTGTGTGAACATATCATTTCCCCCTTCCGGAAAGCATAGAGGCGGCGCTGACCGCGCAGCCTTTCAGTTTTCTCACTCCGGCGCGCCCGGAGATCTCAAGCACCGGGCCGCCGAGTCCGCAACCGCATTTCTCGCGCAATACCCCGAAATCGGAAGAAAGCACGGAAAGCGAAGGGTAAGAAGTGAGATAAGGCGTTACGAACTGCAGCAGCCCGCGGGCGCCGTAAGGAAGAGGGGCCAGAGTGGCCGGATCGCGGACTATTATCCTGCCGTAGACAGGCACGTGAAAATTTCCCTCAGGGCAGTCGACGTAGGGAACCCCGTGCTCGACCATGCCGTACAGATCCCGCACGTTTCCGACCGGAATGCCTAGTCTGTCCGCTAGGATCTGCCTGTAAACTTTTTTCGGCAGACTCCCGTCTTCCAAAGTTTTCCAGCCGCCGCCGGTTATGACGGAGGAATCGCTTTTCAGTTTAGGATAACGGCCGTGGACATTTTTAAAATCGTCAGTAAGTTTCAGCGCGAAAGCCGGAAAACCCACTATGCGGACCGGCATATCCTGTTCTTCGAAACTTTTAAGCGCCTTCACCGAACCGTCGGCGTCGAAATAAAAATCCTTTTTCTCCCCGTCCCACCGGAAAGCGTAATATATCTCTTTGCCCGCAGTAAAGCCGGACAGGAGTTTATCCGTCCAGGCTGTGCCGAGATCTTTGGCCACGGCCGGATCGTAGGTGAAACACAGATAGTTGTGAACCTTTTCCGGGGCGGTCAGCCCCAGCCCGCTGAAAACCTGCCATGCCATGCGGCGAACGCGCAAGAGAGAACCCATATCCAGCTGCATGCGGCTCCTCTGCCCGGAAGTGCCGCTGGATCTGAGTTCCAGCACTATCTGCGAATACGGAAGCGTGGTGAGATCGCGTTCCTTAAGAGCCGAAACGGAAAGGAACGGGATCCTCTTCACGTCTTCTTCAGTCCTGACCGACACGGGATCGAAGGATTCAGAATCGTACAGCGCCCCGAGGATCCGCGAATGCCCGTACTGAAAGAGCATGGCCTCGCGCATTGCCGCCAGGAAAGCCTCTGAACTCTCCGCGGTGTAACAGAAAGCGGGATATTCGAAAAAACGGTCCACCGGGGAGACGCTCTCAAGCGGCTCCCGGCAAAGCGGCAAAGAGTCTTCGAATGAAAAATCGGCCATAATATTCCTTTATTTTCTAAAAGCTATATTTATATAGTTTTCCTGCCACAGGGCCAGATAAGCGCGCAGAAAATCCTTAAAAACAGGCAATATGTCCACGTTCCTGAAATCCAGTATCTCGAATGTCTTAGAAAAAACTATGCCGTCCATCCGTTCTCCGGCATTAAATTTTATGCAAGGGAAATAGGCGCTCGGGATAAAACGTGCGTCCACGGCCTCCCTCTGGAGCCGGGGCTCGTAGGCGTCCACGAGTATCTCCACATATGAGAGTCCCAGTTCTTTCAGTTTATGGGCCGTGCTCTCCAAAAGCACCGCCGCGTTCTTTTCTTCTGCGGCCCCGCCGAGGATCACGCTGTATCTGTCCTGCTTATTATAATAGATATAGACCGTGTTCTTCATATCCGGAGTTATAAGCATCATATTAGGCTGCTGGAAGGGACTGAGCACATGCTCGAAAACTCCGCCGGCACGGCATTTACCGTAACTGTGTTTAACGAAAGAAGGTGCGGTTATCACCTCGAAATCCATAAGAGGTATTTTAGTCTGCGGGTCGCTGTAAGTTCCCGTAACGTCCTCTGTCCAGCAAGCGCCAAGCGGCATCTGCTCTGCGACAAGGTCGAAAAACGGTTTCACCTCCGGAATGATTTTCGGGATGCTTTTCCTCTTTTCCATCGCGTTTCTGCCGAACAGGGCGACCAGACAGTGCGTCTCGCTGTCTCGTACTTTATGCGTATTAGGAAAAATACCCAGTTTCACGAAACCGAGGTCGGAAGTTATTTTCTGCGGCGCCTTGCTGGCAGTGCGCGCCGTGGCGTAGACTACGTCCACCTCGTCTTTGTCCCTGATTATGTCGTCGAGGATTATTTTTATCATCGTGTGGGCCAGCTCGAGTTCCCTGTATTCCCTGCTCACTACCGCGCCGAAAAGTTTAGCCGCGCGGCAGGCCCTGTCTATCTCGAAGGCCAGACTGCCGACTATACGCCCGTTATGGTCCGCGACCAGCCAGTAAGAATTATCCCCGCTTATGAGTTTAACCAGACTCTCCCTGTCGGTGACGAGGGGGACGGAATAATCCGCGCCGTATATTTCCGCATAAAGCGTCTGTATGCGCCTCGCGTCGTTGGGAACGGCCGTCCTTATCCTCACACCGGCCTTTACGGCCTTTTCATTGATATACTCAAAGTGTTTAGACATCACAATCCCCTGATATCTTAATTTTTTAAAGATAATATATATTATAAATTTTATACCCGGTTTATAAAGGATTTTTTCCTGTAAAAAAGATAAAAAAAATATATATGCGTATTTTTACGGCAGCGCAAAATTAAAAACAGATAAAAAACCGCCCTTTTCAAAATCATAACCGTCTTCCGCCGCGCGGTTCTGAAGACATGGCAAAACTAAATTAAATCCGTTGACAGGTACGGAAATATATAAATAAAATATCTGAAAACATCTAAAACGGAAACAACAGGATATTTTTTACGCTTTTTAGAAAGACCGCATATGGAAAAATCATATTCTGACAAACGGCAGAAGTTTTTCGAATCTCTGGACAGTGCCGGCTGTTTCTGGAGAAAGGACCGTTTTTATAAAACTGACGAAGCGGAAAAACTCATCGCGAGATTCTCAAGAAATTACATAAGGATATACTCGAAAATAACGGGGAATAAAGAACTTATAGAAAAATTTTACAATAACAGGGCAGTCAAGGAAATGTCCGAAGAAATAAGACCTTCCGTAGCGCTTGCCGGATATGTCAGAGCAAACAGGATCAAATTCAACGGCTATAAATGCGATTCGGTGGACGCCGTACTGAAATGGGACGACAATACGGAACAGGCCGTACAGATAACTTCCAACGACGACGGACTCACTAAAAAACTGATAGAAAAAGAAATTGCCTTAAAGGGCTTTGCCGCGGAACCCGCCAACAAACCCTACAAGACGGACAGCAACGCGGAAAAAAGGAAACAGTTCGAAGAGATGCAGAACGTATCGGACGGTAAGGAGCGCGCCGACGAAGAACTCCTGAAAAATTTCGAACGCGGCGACTGGGACAGAGACAAAGCGATATCCCAGTTCGAATATACGATAAAGCAAAAACTGCAAATGGGATACGCCGGATACTGGCTGCTCATAACGACCGACGAATATTTCCTGAACGCGATCAGAGACGATATAAAAAATTTCATACTTACGGAGTGTAAAAAAAATAATCCGTTCAAAAAAGTATTTATCTACAATACTTCAGAAATGTACAGATCCGACGGGGCCTTAACGGACGCCGTGGAACCGCCGGACGGGCGAGGCTCCGTCACAGAAATTATTTAAAATTTATATTATGAAATCTGAAGCGAGACGCGGACGGCACTTCTCGAAATAATATCTTTCGCGAGGAAGCCATACCGCTTCGAAACGCTTCAGGCTTTCCGCGTCTTCTCTGCGGGAGAGGCGGCGGGTCTGTTCTTCCGGATCTATTTCCATGAATATTTTGATGTCGTAAAAACCGCGCAGAGCGGGAAGAAGACTGTAGGTTCCCTCCACTACCGCTGCTTCCGGGAAACCGACTTTCACGGCGGGACCGAAACTTTCCGACGCGCAGTCGTATCCGCGGTAAACGATATCCCGCCCGTTTTTAAGCGGCAGCAGTATCTCCGAAAGCAGCCTGGGCACGTCTATATTGCCGCCTGGGGCCCCGCTTCTCCGCCCCGACGGAACATAAAAATCGTCAGTATGAAAAACCCGCGCGCCGAGACAGTCCGCCAGCTCCGAAGCGAAAGACGTTTTGCCGGCGCAGCATAAACCGTCCACCGCGACAAGCAGGGAACCTTTTTTCCCGAGCAAGTCGCCGCAGGCTTTCAATATTTCTCTGTGCACTTATAATCACCGTCACCTGAGAAACAGATAATAAACAAGCACGTTCACGGCCGTAAGCGGAACGCCTATTCTGGCAAACTCCCAGAAAGTAACGGTCTCGCGGTATTTCTTTTCAGCCGCTTGAATTATTATAACATTGCTCGCCGCGCCAAGTATGAACATATTTCCGGCTACGGTAGAGGAAGCCGCGAGAGCCATGAGAACGTTCTCGGAAGCCCCCGCCTGCGTCAGCAGCGGAAGACAGAGCGCCACGAAAGGGACATTGCTTATAAGCTGGCTCATAATCACGCTGACCGCCATCAGCGGGCCCACAGATCTGATATCGGTTCCGCTCTTCGCCAGCACGGACTGGAAAAAACCTGTGTTCCAGACGGCCTGCATCAGAATAAACATTCCCGTAAAGAAAGCTATCGTGGTCCAGTCGATATTTTTAATTATCTCCAGCCTGCGGCCGCTGAAAACAAGCCCGGGAAAGGCTGCGGCGAGAGCCACGTAGGTTATGCTGAAATCAAGCGAAGGGAAAAGCAGAGAAAAGACCGCCTTCAGTAATATCGCGGCAACAAGCACGGAAACTGTTATCTTGGCCAGCAGGACCATACGCTCGTCTTTATAGTGCTCCGCGGCATGGCGCAGCGGACATCTGGTAAAATCGGCGCGGTAATACATTTTTACGAACAGGCACACCGCGGCGAGATTAATAAGTGTCGGAAAAATAAGATGTTTGAAGAAAGTGACGAAAGGGCTTGAAAGTCCGCCCCTTACGGCTATAAGCAGATTCTGCGGATTGCCGACCGGACTCAGCGCGCTCCCCACGGTAAGAGAAAAAGCCAGGGCGAGCAGCAGCGGTTTAGGATGTATGCCGTATTTCCGCGACATAAGCAATACCACCGGCGTGCCTATTATCGCCAGAGTGTCGTTCATGAACAGGGCGGAGGCGAAACCCATAAAAAACACCAGCGAGAAGAGGAGCTGTTCGGCGTTGCGGGAACGTCTGAAGATCTTATATTGCGTCCTGGAAAGCCAGCCGCTCATCTCCAGGACCTGTCCGGCCGAAAACATAGCTATCAGAAACAGTATGACTTCCCAGTCGACGGCTCTGACCGCGTCGGCCGGAGTTATGCCCCCGCCGAGCAGGACGATAAGCGCTCCGCCGCACATAATCTGCCATATCTCCAGCCTTACCGGACCGAAACGGCGCACGGCTATCAGTATAAAAACTATAAAAAGCGTTATGAGGGAGATCATTCGATAGCGGCGTAATCTCCCGGAGTGTCGAAATCGCGTATCACGCCGCCGTCGCTTACGTCCAGATCGTATATTCCGACGCCCTTATGATGCGTGACCCAGTGCAGGCCCTTATCGAGAGGACCGGAGAAACAAAGAGGGTAAAAACAGAAAGGAATAATTATCGGATGTCCGCGCTTGAATTCCGGTTCGCCGGCCTTCCGGTCAGGGCGCGGCACACGCGGAATTATTATTTTACCGGAATTGAGCCGCCAGGCTTCTATGATCTCCGCATATGTGCCGGACTTTACCGTGGGCTGGTCGCAAAGACATACCATACAGGCTTCCGACCCGGCGGATATTTCACGGAGCCCCGTTCTCAGCGAAGAAAGCTGTCCGTCGGAAGGTCTTTTGTTCACCGCTATTTTTTCTCCGCGGGGGCGCCATGTCTCAAGTATCAGCGGGGCGGCTGTCCCCAGAACGGCCACCCTGTCGTCCACCCCGGACGCCCTGAGATCCGAACATATCTTATCTATAAACAGATCGCCGCGGTATTTCAGCAGCGCTTTGGGCCGGCCCATTCTCGCCGAATCTCCCCCCGCCAGAATAACAGCCGAAATCATATCAGGCCTCCGAAGCCACCACCGTGACGATAAAACCGCCGGCGAAATTAAAAGTGTCGGCCGTAAATCCCGGACGGCCCATCTCCGTCCATCTGTCCAGACTTTTTCCGGTAAATCTTATCCCGCCTGAAGAAGCGTTGACTGAAAGGAGAGACACAGTGAGACCGAGGCCGAGGGCTTTCAGGGCAGCCTCTTTCCTGGTCCAGACCGAAGTCGCGCTCTCAGGTTCCGGGCCTTGCGGAAGTTCTTCCGGCAGAAAATATCTTTCGTACCATCCGCCGAACCTGTCCCTGATCTGCTCTATGTCTACGCCGGTGAACAAAGAACCTTTCTTATATGCCGCCACGGCCCACGGTCCGCTGTGGGAAAGAGAAACGAGCCGCCCGTCCAGCACCGGACGCCCTGTCCAGTCGTACTCAAGGGGCTTCATAAAAAAAGTCCTGTCGTTCTCGGCCTCGGCAACCGCTGATTTCGCGGCGTAGCGGGCCGCAAGCCACTGTCTTTTTCTCTTTTCCAGTTTGAAAGAATCGAATCTCTCTATTTCTTCCGGCGTCAGGAAAGTCTCTTTCAGTTTTAAAGCCGTGTGCTCTGCGTACACGGCTTTAAAATATATATTTCTGGACTTCAGGACCCGGAACGGAAAACTCATAAGGACAAAGGCTGCCTCATAGAACAGTCTCCGAGGAAAGCGTAGACCTTTCTGTCCGCGTCGAAAGCCCATGCGTCGTAAAGTATCGTCTCGTCTTCCTGCGATTTATTTTTGAATTTAGCGTAAAGGTAGATCGTTCCGTCTGCTATATCGGCCGCCGAAACCAGTCTGACGGCTCTGGACACGCCGACCGGCAGCGCCAGGCAGTTGTATTTGAACATGGCCTGCCAAGCGCATGTCTGAAGAAGGGCCTCGAAGACCGAAGGAATAAAGCACAGTTCCACTTCAGGCTGCCCCAGGAAATTCGGCACTTTTCTGTAGATAGCGAGAGAATGTCCGGCCCCCGTGTCGGGCACGGAAGCCAGGACCTGAAAGGCCGGCCCGTGAAAGAAACGGCTGTATACGGAAGAAGCCGAAACGGCATTGGCCGGCGGACAGTTGAGATTTATTTCCGGCAGTTCGGGGATCCTTTCTCCGGACACGGACGGAGCGAGAGCGCTGAATTTCGTCCTCGTCTTTATCTTCACGCCTTTCGCGTTTATTATATCGTTGGTAAAGCTGAGCCGGCAGCTGCCGCCGGCCGGGTCTTCTTCGGCGGATATCTTTATTTCCGCCGGACGGCCCTTAAACAGCTTTATAGCCTCGTCGAATTTTATATCCGTCAGAGTCTCGGGGACGGCGTCCCTTATCCTGGCCACGGCCCTTGCGAAAGTCTCCATACCGAGAACGGCAGGCACATAAGGAATACCGTTTATGGAATGGTCGGACAGAAAACCGTCCCGTTCGGCGTCGAAGGCTTTTTCGGCGTAAAGATAAAGCCCTTTGGAAAAATCGCTGACCTTCGTCCAGAAAGGATCTGTCTCGTTTTTGACTTTTTCGTTCTCGTAGAGCAGCAGTTTTCTGTCCGCGTCCACGACGCCCAGAGAAGAAGTCAGCAGCACCTCCGGTTCATTGCCGTATATCAGCTCGTCTATAAGGAAATCTATTCCCTCGTCAGGCGATATGAAATCCACTCCGGCGTCCCTCAGGAAATCTCCGACTCCTGGTCTCACGCTCATGCCTACTCCGGAGAAAGCGCTCATACATACCGAGAAAGCTCTTTCCCCTTTATTTTTCAGCGCGTGTCCGAGCTGCGCGAGATATTCGGAAGCAGCGGCGTAATCCGTCTGCCCCTTGTTCCCGAACTTTCCTATAACGGAAGAAATAAACATCTTAAATGAATTAGGCCTGAAACCGCAGGACTTCCAGAGTTCCGCGGCCGAAGCGGCTTTTATCCCGAACACTTTTTCGAATTCGGCGGCGTTCTTATTCCCTATCGTTCTTGAGCGCTCGTATCCGGCGAAATGAACAACTCCGTCTATCTTGCCGAAATCAGAGTTTAGTTTTTCCAGTGCCGCCCTGAACTCTTCTTCCCTGCCGAGATCGCATCTCACGTAATGAACGGCTGTGCCAGCGCTGCGCAGCTTTTCGAGATTAACGGCCAGATTTCTGCTGTCCCTTATCTCCGTGAATTCGTTTTCCAGACACACGGGAGTTATGTCCCCAGGTTCCTGACTGTTACCGCGCAGATAAGGCAGAAGAACAGATAATTTCCAGTCTTCCACCGCGCTCTCGTCCGAAGGAAGGGCCGGAAGGTCCGGATATTTCTCGCCGTTGTTTATGATATCCGTTATAATAAGCAGTCTAGGGGCGCATCTGCGCGCCAGTCTTTCGCAGAAAAGGGCTCCCAGCCCCCTGCCGCCGCCGGTCACAAGTATCGTCTTGTCGCCTAGCTTTCTCGGCGCTTTTCTTAAGAGCTGCGCGGGTCTGTAATTTACCGTGCTGCGTTTTTTCACGCTGTATCCCGCCTCCAGACTTCTGTCGGCGTACAACAGTTCGAACATGGTCTTGTCGGCAATGAAAAGATTGGTGACGTTGGGATCGAAATCTATCAGCTTCACCAGGGCGCCGGAAATCTCTTTTCTGAGGCTGCGCATAAAACCGAACAGGGCGCCGTATATAGGATCGGCGGCAGAATCGGTGCAGTAACCGAAAGCTCCGTCGAGAGTGGTAAGAGCGGCGAAGAAAGGCACGGCGTTCCCTTCAGCTTTCTTCATCGATTCCGGCATATATTTCGCGGCGAAAAAAAGAGGCAGCACATAACGCCTCAGATCCTTCATGGGAGAAGTGGCGTTGGGCAGCAGAGATTTCACGGTGCAGCCGTTCAGATACAGTATTCCCTGGATATTGGGATATTTGGAATATATCTCTTTTATCACGGGTTCCGTCTTCTCCGGTTCTTTGTAATCTATATATATAAGGTCTTTTATTCTGGAATGCGTGGAACTTATTATGTAAGAAGGAACGTTCCTCTTCTGGAATTCTGAACGGAAAGATTTGGCCAGTTCGAGATCTTCCGAAAATATCAGCACCGGAACGCCGGCCTTCAAGACTCTCAGCTCTTCGTTTATAACCTTGGTCTCGGACGGTTCCGGGACATAGCGCAGCATCCTTTTCCCGGACGGCGCCGGTTCCGTTACGGCCTCTTCTTGAACGCTCGGGGTCAGTTCCTGCTGGGCGGCCGCGTCTTCCTCTTCCTGCGCTTTATCTTCTTTTACCGGAACGCGGGCTGTCTCCCCGGCCGGATTTTCTTCGGCCGCGGCCTCTTTTTCAGATGAAACCGGCTCCTCCGGCTCTTCAGGAACTTCCGCGGCCGGTGGAATTTCTTTTAGTTCGGGAATATTTTCAGCGGGAACAGTTTTGTCTTCAGTCTCGGGAATAGGCTCCACGAGCGGGGCGTCGTCCTCTTCTTCAACCGGAAGAGTCTCCCCGTCCGGAATCCGGCTTTCCGCGGAAACTTTTTCATTAACCGTTTCCGAAACCGCGGGCTTTATTTCCGCCGAAACGGCTTCCTGCGCCTTTTCAGGCTCTTTCAGTATTTTTTTTTTACTCTGATTATCAACCACGAACTTTATGCAGTGTCTTATTGTCGGGTAATCTTTAAGAGCGAACTCGTCGCCTCTTTCTATGCCGAAAGTCTGGAGTATGATGGCGAATATCTCCGCCTGCTTCACGGTGTCTATCCCGAGATCCGCTTCCATATCGTCGTCGAGATTGAGCATATCCTCAGGATAGCCGGTCTTTTCCATCATTATGGAAATTATCTTCCCGGTTATCTCGTCTTCAGACAGGGGCCCGGCGGAAACCGGAGTCACGGCCGGAGCCGCCACGGGCTTTGCCGCCGGAACGGAAGGCAGCTCTTTTTCGGCCGCTGTTTCCGTAATCCGCGGAGCCGGGCTGTCGTTTTTTAAAGCCGGCGCGGCGGGAGTTTCCGCGGCCTTTTCTTTCACCGGCTGTTTTTTATCGGCGCGGACGAATAAAACGTATACTTTTCTGCCGCCGGTCTCTTCGCAGCTTACGGCGGCGCGGCTTCCGCCGCTTACAGCCCCGAAGGCTTCCCTTGCGGTGCCGAATTCTTCTGCGTCGGCGAGAGGAAGATCTTTCTTATCGTAGGCGACGGCTTCGAGAAGGACTGAAACGCCGAAACCTCTTCCTTCAGCGGCGCTTAGCGTCTCGAGGACAAAAACGTCCTTGTCCCTCAGCAGGAAAACCCTTCCGCTCTTGCCGGAATCCAGACGAAGCTTGGCTTCCTCGAATCCGAGATAAGCTGAAAAAGAGTTCAGCCCTAACATACGGCCCTTTAAACCGAGATCGGCCGAGGGGCATTTTTTCTCTTTGCCGGCCGCCTGAGCGTCCACTGCCGCGGCAGGCATATTATTCTGAAGCCAGGTACGCAGCGTCTGTTTACCCTCTTCCGGCAGTTTCGAAGAAAGGCTGTCGTACATATTCCAGAGATCTTTGCTTCTCTGGCTCGCAAGTCTGCTTTCTATATCCGAAGAATCCGCCGCTTCCTCTTTAGTTCCTGCGAATATCATTCCCGTCTCTTCGGCCTGAGCCCCCGACAGAGGAATGTCGAGCCCGGCTTCCCGCGCCGCTGTTTCCGCGTCGGCCGCGGCGGCCGTCACGGCGACGCCGGCTTCGCCTTCGTCGCAGCGCGTATCGCCGCTCCGTCTTTCGGGAGCGAGCATGGAAAGCGCCCAGTTCTCGTAATAGGAGTCGAAAGCCGAACCGTCGTTCAAAGGTTCCTTGCGCTTCCAGTCCACAGGGATGCCGAGCGCCGTCATATTCGCGAGCAGATCGTTGAACTCCAGTATGCCGCCTCTCTTAGGATGATTGGAAGCGAGCACCGTAACGCCCTCTTTCCCCTTAAGCGTGGAGGCTGCGAAAGCGCTGAGCACGCGTTTCGGACCGCACTCTATGAAAGTGCGCACGCCCTCGTCGTACATTCTGTTTAGCTGCCCGATAAATTCCACCGGACTCACCATTTGCCTTATTAGAAGATCGTATATCATCTCCCTGTCGTCAGGGAAAAGATCCGCGGTGACATTAGAAAGGATAGGCAGCTTAGGATGATTGACCGGTATGCGCCTCAAAAATTCGCTATAAGGTTTCACGGCCGGCTGCATAATGGCGGAATGGAAAGCGTGCGACACCGGGATGTCCCCGGCTTCCACGCCCATCATCTTAAAAGCCTCCACGGCCTTGTCCACCGCCTGCTTCTCTCCCGCGATAACCGTCTGTATGGGGCAGTTCTTATTTGCGCTTATCACATAACCGGGTATGGTCTTGAGGACTTCGTCCACTTTGTCGCAGCCAAGCGCGACGCTGGCCATCTTCCCGGTGTCGGCTACCTGGACCTTGGACATTTCAGAAGCTCTGTCCGTCACTGCCCTCAGGCCGTTTTCGAAAGTGAATATCCCAGCGGCCGTGGCGGCCGCGTATTCTCCCAGACTGTGCCCTACAGTAAGATCAGGTTTTATCCCGAACTCGCAGAGCAGGCGGAACATGGCGATATCCGCCGTCATCATGGCCGGCTGCGTCAGTTTCGTTTCCTTTATGGCCTGTTCCCTGGCTTTGAGCTGTTCTTTGTTCTCGTCCGGTCTGGACCATACGGCTTCCGTGAGTCTTATGCCTATCATGCGGCTAAGTATCTCGTCCGCCTCGTCGAAAGTATCTCTCACCACCCTGTATTTCGCTGCGAGATCCCTCAGCATGTCCACGTACTGGGAGCCCTGACCGGGGAACATGAAAGCCACTTTATTATGTTTTACGCTGGTTTTAAAAGGATATATATTTTTCAGAGTGAGGCAAAGCTGGCTCTTGTCCCATTCTTTCTCGTCGGCCTTCTGAAGAAGGACATCCGCCTTGGCCTTAAAATCCTCGGCCGATTTCACCGCTATGGACACGCCGAACGGGCCTTTCGCCGCGAGCATAGTCGGCTGCGCGTAATGCGCTATCGGAAAAGCCTTAACCTGCGGCAGAGTGTTTTCAGCGGCGCTTTTGACCTTTTCCAGGACCTCCAGCGGAGTGTTTCCAGTAAAAGTAACCGCTTCTCCCTGAATAAGAGAAAACGGAGTTCGTATATCTTCTGTAATCTTCACTTTTTTTATCTCCGGAATATGCGGCTTCTGTTCTTTTTTCACATAAGGTTCGTGCGAAGGACCGGTATATTCTTCCATAAGCACGTGAAAGTCAGCTCCGCCGAAGCCGAAAGCGGAAACGTCTGCGCGCCTGATTCCGTTTTTCTTCCATTCCTCAGGCTCGGTTATTATCTTTATCAGATTCAAATCTATCTCTTTATTGGGATTAGTGCAGTTTATCGTGGGAGGCAACACTTTTTTAGACAGCGCCAGAGCGGTTTTCACAACGCTTACGGCCCCCGCCGCGGATTTACAGTGCCCTATCTGCGACTTAACGGACGTTATTCCGAGTTTATCGGATCCGCCCTTATAAGGGCCGAAAATATCTTTGAGCACGGCCATTTCCACGGTGTCGCCCACTTTAGTCCCGGTGCCGTGCGCTTCGACGAAGTCCACATCCGCCGGAGTGTAGTCTACCTGTCTGAAAGCGTCCTCTATCGCCATCTTCTGGCCTTTCGGATTAGGCGCCGTGACGCCTTTGCCCTTTCCGTCCGAAGCCGCCCCGACCGCGTTTATCAGCGCGTATATCTTGTCTCCGTCCCTGACAGCTGACGAGAGGCGTTTGAGGGTATATACCGCCACGCCCTCGCACATGACGAAACCGTCCGCCTTTTCGTCGAAAGGATAGGAACCGTCGGGTGAAAGCGCTCCCACTTTGGAAAATCTTATAAAAGCCGGCGGGCTCATCATCTCGTCGGCGCCGCCGCAGACGGCCATATCGAAACGTCCGGCGCGCAAACCCATCACCGCATAGTCAAGCGCAGCGAGGGACGAGGCGCAGGCCGCGTCCACCACAAGGTTCGGACCGTTGAAATTGTATATATTGGATATCCTGCCCGCCGTCACGTTAGGTAGTTCCCCCGGCATGGAATCCTCGTTCACTTCCAGAGTGCCCGCGTCCACCGCGGAGAAATATTCGTCCATCATTTTTTTCTGCGTTTCGGCAGGAAGCGATGAGAAAGTTTCCGTATTTTCGATTATCTGGCGGTTGTGAAATTTATATATGCGCTGGTCCGTCTGCTCTTTGGCATAAGGTCCTGCCGTGTTTCCTATAACCACGGCCGCGCGCGTCCTGTCGAAATCCTTTTTGTCGTAACCGGAATCCTCCATGGCCATACGCACGGCTTCTATCGTCATCTTCTGAAGTCTGGAAATATGTTTGGCGGTGGCAGGAGGCATTTTGTATTTTATCGGATCGAATTTAAAATTCTCGATAAACCCGCCTATTTTGGAATAAGTTTTGTCTTTCGCTTTTCTGTCCGGAGAATAATATACCGCAGGATCCCATAAATCATGCGGTACTTCTTTTATACAGTTTTTCTTTTCTATTATATTTTGCCAGAATTTATCTTTGCCGAAAGCTTCAGGAACAATTATTCCTATACCTGTTATCGCAATTTTTTCATTTACCATACTTCAAAAATCCTAAAATTATTAAATTTAAAAAATGCTGTCTTCCGCAGCCAAGAAATAAATATTATGGTAATTATACAAAAAATACATACGGCCATGCTTCCGGCGCAATGGACGGAGCCCGGGCCTTTAGGGCGCCGGCCTCCATATTATCAGGGCTTTTCGCACGGTCGTTCTCTGTCTGACGGTCTCTCCCGAGGCCCTTTTTCGCAGAAAATCCATGACCCAAGGCTCGTCCGGTTCCGCGCCGTTGACCCTCACGTTCACGAAAATATCTTCGGCCGTTTCCCTGACGCTCAGATTTTTGGTCCAAGACGTCTCCATCTCCCTAAGACAGTAAGCCAGCCCCGCGGAACGCAGCAGCGGTACGACCGTCTCGGCTCCCGGCGGCGCCTTGTAAACCACACCGTGATGAGCGTAAGCCTCTTCGAGAAGAGGATTGCGGCGTTCTCCGTTCCAGCCTATATATACGCAGTACTCCCTGGCCGCGGCGCACATTTTCGCGATATCGTCCTCAGTGCGCACGGCCGCCGTCATGGAAGCAAGGGCGATATCATATTTCTTCTTAACTTCTTCCTCAGGCAGTTCGGCCCAGCGTATCTTTCTGCACGAGGCGTTCCCGATGCCGCGTTCCTCAGCGGTGTCGGAAAAGACCCTGAGCATGGCTTCCGAAGAATCGACTCCGCTCACGGATCTGCATCTTCTCGCCAGCGCCAGGGAGTAGATCCCTGTGCCGCAGCCTATATCCAAGAAGTCCTTATGTCTGAAGTCGACGCCGTAGGACGATATCAGGCGTATCATCGCCCTTGTCCTTCGCAGCGTCCCCGGCTCGAAAGCGCGAGGATATTTAACCGCGCGGCTGTTCCAGTATAAAAGTTTATTTTCGGAAGTCTCTTTCATTCTAAAATATATTCTGCAGTATCTGTATGGCTATCCCGGAAAATATACTGATCCCGAGCAGCAGCCCTACGGTCGTCGCGGTGTCCTTAATCCCGTTTTTTCTAAAAAGCACGAGCAGCCCGAGCCCCGCTCCGGAAAGCAGGCCGGAAACGACTGAAGCGAAACTGAAAAGTCCCTTCATATACAGCAGCGTTATAGCCACGGAGACCGCGCAGTTAGGTATAAGACCTATGAAAGCCGCTATGACAGGCTGCCAGATGGTGGAGGTGAGGAAATAATGCCCCAGCTGCTCCTCCCCGCCCATCATGAAGACGATATAATTGAGCGCGAGGGTTATCAGAAGTATAAATGCGAAAACGTGCAGCGTGTGCAGAACGGGATGCAGAAAAATATTGCTCTGCCTGGTTATGCTGTGGCTGCAGCAGCCGTGTTCGTGCTCCAGTATCTCCTCGTGTTCCTGATGCGGTTCTGTTCTTACGGGAGAAGATTTAACGAAAAAGTCGACCAGATAACCCGCCGTTATCCCTATAAAAAATTTCACGCCGAGTATAGGGACTATAAGATAAGCCTTGTCAGGTTCAGACATCAGCACCGGTATGGCCTCGTCGGAAGTCGCGAGATAGACGGCCAGCAGCGTTCCCCTTGAAATAAGCCGCCTGACATACAGGGAAGAAGCTATGACGGAAAAACCGCACTGCGGGATAAGGGCGGCGAAACCGCCGATAACCGGCCCGAATTTTTTAGACCTTTCCACGACTTTATGCAGCCTGTCCATGAAATAAAATTCGAACAGTTCTATCAGAATAAATATGAAAAGCAGAAAAGGCAGTATGTTAAAACTGTCTGTGAGAGCGTCCTTTATCCAGTCGGCCCAGGAGAGTTTGTCTATAAGAAAAGTCACCGGAGAAAGAATAAAATCATTCAAAGCGCATATTTTATTTAATAATTTTAAAAACATCTTAATTTCCTCGAAACGAAAGGCGGAACCGCAGCGTTTCTAATAATGTCAGCGAAACGGCAATAACAGATAGATTTTACATAATAATCTGAAAAACAAGCAATGCGGGCCGGATTTTTTAACCCGGCCCGCAGTTTTTTTCTTTTACTCTGAAAAAATCTATTTAAGGCATGATTTTATAAACGACAGCGGCACGTCCATCCTTATCGCCGTCTGCTCCATGGACATACCTCCGGTTATAAAACGCTTAACGACTTCCGACATATTTTCGCCTACTTCTATTATATGGTCGTCGGGATCGTAAAAACGCACCGCTCTCTGTCCCCATCTGTGCTCTATCATGCGATGCACGTAACGTATACCCGCAAAATCCTTGAGATGCTCCAGAAAAGCGGGAATGTCGTCCTGCTCGAAATAAAGTTCGGAATCATTCGAACCGAACAGCACTTCCTTATTTATAAAAGACTTCCACGTTCCTATGGTCTGCAGGCAAATTCCGCCTGTCATCGTAACATTGGCGCCGAAATCGGATATGATCTCCAGCCCCAGGACTTCCGAGTAAAATTTCTTGGAAGCTTCCATATCTCTTACCGCGATAAGCGTACCCATATATTTCATAATAATAATTATACAAAATGAAGAGGCGGCGCGAGCCCCGAAAAAGGGCCCGGCGCCGCTGAAATCATTAAAGTTTATCAGAGAGAAATAAAACCGGCGCTTCAGCCGGTTTTATACCCGTATTATATCTAAGGTATAATTAGTTATATATAATTATAATTATAGCCTTTATGAAAAAAAATCTCTTTTTTATAGTATAATTAGAGTATAATGAAAATTTTTAAGATATTTTTAGTGCCACCGATAATAGTTTCGACGATTTTAATTTTCATATTCGGGATATTTTTAATAAAATGGTTCTGGATGTGGACGGTGCCGGGTATTTTCCCTGGAGCCGTTGAGCAGGGACTCATCGCGGGTCAGATAACGTGGTGGACGGCCCTTAAGCTTTCCATAATGGTATCGCTGATTGCGACGATAACCCACATAACGAAAAAATAAAAGGAAAAGCATGTGAAAAGAACTTACTTACTGCTGTCGGCGCTGATGGTTTTTGCGGCGTGCAACAAACCTTCGAGCTACAATCCTAAAAACATTGTTGTATGGGAACAGGAAGACGCGGTGGTCGCTCCTTATATCGACTCGGTCTTCGAAGACTTTAAAAAGCTTCCGGGGAACGAGGGCGTGACCATCACGCGCACTCATTACCAGAACGAAGACCTTCGTTCGCAATTTCAGGCGGCGTCTCTCGCGGGAGTACCGCCTGATCTTATTTTAGGACCTTCGGACACCGCCGGACTTTACGCCGTGTCCGGTTTTATAGAACCGCTCGAAAATATTTTCGATTTCTCAAAGTATAACGATCAGGTGGTTCAGGCCATCAGTCTGGACGGACACACCTGGGGCGTACCGGTGAGCAACGGGAATCATCTGATGATGTTCTATAATAAGAAACTGGTGCAGAAAGCCCCGCAGAACACGGACGAACTGTTCAAATACTGCGAGACCTCGGCCAAAAACCTGGATCTGACCTCCTGCATGGCTTTTGACAGCGGAGAACCTTTTTCCATGATCCCGTGGCTCGGCAGTTTCGGCGGATGGCCGATAGACGGCAAGATACCGACGCTTAATAACGAAGCCATGAAAAAAACCATAGGTTTCTATAAATGGCTTCGCGACGAAAAGGGATATATCCCTAAAGAATGCGATTACAACTGCATGGATTCCCTGTTCAAGGAAAACAAAACGGCCTTCATAATAAACGGGGACTGGTCCATATCCAGCTATAAAGATCATTTCAAGGACGATTTCGGCATAGCCCTGATACCGCAGAATTCAGAGACCGGCATATGGCCGACTCCAATGGTGAGCGGCAAATATTTCATGATGAGCACAGGACTGACGACGGAAAAGAAGAAACTGCTTGCCAATCTGCTGAATTTCTATACTAATTACGACAATCAGGTGAGACAGTATAAGGAACTGGCCAGACTTCCCGCGCTAAAAGAAGCCGGCAAGGACAAATCTATAACCTCGGATGAAGTCGCGGAAGTCTCGATGCAGCAGATCCTGAAAGGAAAACCTATGCCTATGGCAACGGAGATGCGCGCCGTATGGGACAATATGAGAAATTATCTCGACCTGGCCATGAACGGCGGCATGAGCGTGGATACAGCCGTAGAGAAAATGCAGGCCAGCACTGAAAAGAAAATAGAGGAGATGAACAGATAATGGCGCTTTTAAAATCGCTTTACGAAGTGGCTTGGTTTATAGTCCTCATAATCGTCGGCGTGGCGGGCATAGAAGGTTATCTTTACGCGCATTTTAAATTCTACGCGCGAAAGTGGTTCGCGCCGGTAATGCTCGTCTTCATGCCTCTCATAGCGCTCGGCGCTTTCGGAGGGCTGCTGGGATACTCTGTCAGGATATGGCTTTATTTTCTGCTGGCCGAGGCTCTTATCTGCGCCTTCTTCAAGTATATAGTCAGGGGCAGACACTCGCTTCCGTATCTTCTGCTGGCTCCGGCCTTCGTCGGCCTGGCGCTGTTACTGGTTTATCCTTTCGTGTTCGAATTCTATCTGTCTTTCCACGACCTGAAACTGAACACCATAATGCAGTGGAAAAATTCCGGCACTCTGCCTTTCGTATGGCTCAAGCAGTATGTGGACGTGTTCACCACCTCCCCGCTTGCGGAAGTGACTTTCTGGGAACTGCTCTGGAGAACGTTTCTCTGGACCTTCACTAACGTTTTCTTCCACGTGCTGGGAGGCTTCGTTCTCGCGCTGCTGCTAAACACGGGCATAAACGGCCGCTGCAAAGGGATATACAGAACGCTGCTCGTCATACCGTGGGCCATGCCGCAGGTCGTCGCGGTGCTCGCCCTCAGGGGCGAATTCCACGCGACTAGCGGTTTCGTAAATATCATGATAAACCATCTGCTGCACTGGATGCCGTGGCTCTCGCATTTGGGCATCGCGGCCCCGCAGTGGCTCACTAATTATCCTCTGACGACGTGCACGATAATAAACATATGGCTGGGCATTCCTTTCATGATGGTCGTGATACTGGGCGGACTCCAGTCCATCTCCAGTTCCTATTACGACGCCGCGGAAATAGACGGGGCCGGTTATTTCCAGAAACTCCGTTATATAACGCTTCCGCTTATAAAGCCGGTGCTGATGCCCGCCGTCACGCTCGGCACGGTATGGACCTTCAATAATATAAACGTCATCTATCTGGTGACCGGGCAGGCCGGCGGCACCGAAAAAGCCGATATTCTCGTGTCCGCTCTGTATAAATCCGCCTTCACCTATAACCGGTACAGTTATTCCGCTGCTTTCGCGATCGTGGTTTTCGTGCTGCTGTTCGCGATAGCAGTAGGGTATAATAAACTGACCGCAGAAAAGGAGGCGCGCTGAAATGACCGACGAAAGAAAAAAAATAGAAAGAAACAGAAAAATAAAGTTTTTTCTGATTCACCTGGTTATAATATTTTGCGCCGTGATATGCGTTTACCCGCTGCTCAGGATATTTTCCATATCGCTCAGGCCGGGCGACAGACTGTTCTCGACAGACCTGTCGCTGATACCGGACGGGGCTTCCTTCAAAGCTTACGCTTCGCTCCTGAAGGACACTAATTTCCTGCGGTGGCTGTGGAATTCACTCGTGATAACCGTGACCACGTCCTTCATAGGAGTGTCACTGGCCTCGACCGCGGCATACGCTTTTTCGCGATTCAGATTTCCCGGGATGCAGGCCGGAATGATACTCCTCCTTTCGAGCCAGATGATACCGGCCGGAATGCTCATACTGCCGCTGTTCCTCATGATCATGAAAATGCATCTGATGAACACCTATCTCGGCATGATCATAGCCTATTCGGTCTCGTCGCTGCCTTTCAGCATATGGATACTGAAAGGATATTACGACACCATTCCGCGGTCACTCGAAGAGGCCGCCAGAGTGGACGGCACGAGTTATGTCGGCGCCTTCTGGCGCGTCATACTTCCGCTGTCGACCCCCGCGCTCAGCATAGCTTTCCTGTTTAATTTCACGCAGGCTTGGAACGAATATCTGGTCGCCAGAGTCGTTCTGTTCAGTTCGCAGCAGTACACATGGACTCTCGGACTGTTCGAACTGCAGGGACAGTACCTCACGCAGTGGGGCATGTTCGCCGCAGGCTCTATACTCGTAACCATACCGGTTTTGTGCGTATTCCTATACTCATCAAAATTCTTGATTTCCGGTCTGACACTCGGCAGTGTAAAAGGATAATATTATGGCATCTGTAGAATTTAAAAACATAGTGAAGAAATTCAAAGACAATACGGTGCTGAACGGAGTAAATTTCAGCGTAAGCAACAATGAATTCATAGTGATAGTCGGCCCGTCCGGCTGCGGCAAGAGCACCCTGCTCCGCATGCTGGCCGGCCTCGAGGAGATCACTGCCGGTGACATATTGATAGACGGCGTGCGCGTGAACGAATATCCGCCGTCCAAACGCGGCATAGCGATGGTCTTTCAGGACTACGCGCTTTATCCGCATATGACGGTGGAGGAGAACATGAGTTTCGCCCTCCGTCTCAGAAAGACCCCGAAAGAAGAAGTCGACGCCAGAGTGAAAGAGGCGGCTGACATACTTCAGATATCTCACCTGCTGAAAAGGACGCCGAAGCAGCTTTCCGGCGGACAGAGGCAGCGCGTCGCGATAGGACGCGCCATAGTCAGAAGTCCGAAGGCTTTCCTTTTCGACGAACCGCTCTCCAATCTGGACGCGAAGCTGCGCGAGGAAATGCGCGTTGAGATAAACAAACTGCATCATAAACTGAACGCCACGATAATATATGTGACGCACGACCAGATAGAGGCCATGACGCTCGCGAGCCGCATAGTCATCATGAACAAAGGAATCGTGCAGCAGTTAGGCACGCCGATGGAAGTATACAATAAACCGGCAAATCTGTTCGTGGCCGGCTTCATAGGCAGCCCCACCATGAACTTCCTGCGCGGAACGGTAGAGACCGAAGGCGAAAAAGTTCTGTTCAAGAACGATTCCATAACGATAGATCTGCCGGCTTCGCTGCTGACTAAAGAAAAAGCCGCCGAGCATAAGGAAATAGTGATAGGCGTGCGCCCGGACGATATAGTCCTGGACAAAGCGGGACTGACGCTGTCCCCGGAATATAAAGGGATCCTTGAAGTCTCCGAACTGCTCGGAAACAGAACGAATCTCTATTTCCACATCGGAGAAAACAGGCTCCTGTCCACGATAGACACGGCGAGAAAGATAGCCCCCGGAACGGAACTGTCCTTCAGGTTCAACTTCAAGAACATGCATGTGTTCGACGCAAGGACGGAAAACAGGATAAGCGACTGACCCGCGGAGCAAAAACGGAATAAAAAAAGCGGTCTCACAGGACCGCTTTTTTTATTATACCGGAAAATATATCATACTCCGGTGCTGCCGAAACCGCCCTCGTTCCGCGCGCTGTTTTCCAGACTTTCAGCCGGCAGGAATTCCGCCCGCGCCACGGCTTTAAAAACTATCTGGGCTATCTTTTCCCCCGTCTTTATATCGTATGCCTCCCGGAGGTCCGTATTTATAAGCAGCACGCATATCTCCCCTCTGTAAGTGGAATCTATAGTCCCGGGAGAATTAAGCACCGTGACGCCGCGCTTGAGCGCTATGCCGGATTTCGGCCTCACCTGCCCCTCGTAACCGTAAGGTATCTCCAGGCTTATCCCGGTGCGCACGAGTTTCCTCTCCCCCGGCTCTATCCTGCAATCTTCGGCGGAATACAGATCGGCCCCGGCGTCTCCGTCGTAAGCGTAAACCGGAAGTTTCGCCCCGGGCCGGATCTTTACCGCTTTTACATTTATTATGTCCATAAATTTATCCTCTTATTCTGGTGTCCGGCAGATAAACCGCCGCCGCGTCGCGCAGTTTTTCCAGCAGCCGTATCGGCGTTTCCGGACATTTTTCCCATTCCGGATCCAGCAGACCGTTCTTGCGCGGCACGAATTTCTGAATATAATAAACGTGTTCCGCAGTGCCTGTCACGTCTTTTATAAAAGCGGCCGCGGCTCCTATCTCCTCCTCTTTAAGGAAAGAAAGGCCGCCGTCCGGACGCCTCACCGGGACTATGGTGGTGCGGAACTCGTGCTCGGCGAACTCCCGCACAAGCAGCATGCTTTCCCTCAGCTTAGCGGTATCGGCGCGGCCTCCGGTAACGCCGCGCATCAGGCTCTCGGGAGCCTTTATGTCCATAGCGGCGTAATCGGCCAGCTTACCGTCCAGTATCTCCTTAAGCACCTCAGGACGGCTGCCGTTAGTGTCTATCTTTATACCGCAGCCCGTTCCGCGCAGCCTCTTAAGAAAATCTATGAGGTCCGGCTGCACGGTCGGTTCGCCGCCGCACACGGTAACGCCGTCTATCCAGTCTCTGTTGGCGCTCAGATATCTGAATATCTCCTCTTCGGGCACATTATGCGCGTCGCCGTCCAGAAGATATTTGGCGTGGCAGGAAGGACACAGAAAATTACAGCCGCGCGTGAAAACAACTGCCGCCGGCCGGCCGGGAAAATCAATCAGGGAAAAACCTAAAAAAGCTCCTATTTTCATTTTTTAACAAAAAAACGCGGTCCCGCCCTAAAGAGCGACACCGCGTTTCCTTTATATTATTTGACGGCGCAGACGCTCTCGAGCATCTTCGCGTAATCCGTTTCTTTTCTGACCAGCTGTTTGCCGTGTCTGAACTCCGGCTCGAAACGTCTGACGTCCCGTCCGTTTTTCACGATGACCGTGGGTATCGGATCCAGCGGCACGTTCCACCTGGCAGCCTCCAGACGGGAATCAGCCCTGGTCATATCGTAGAATTCCACCGGGATATCCTTATGGCCGTTCAGAAGCGATTTGAGATGTTTTTCCGCTCCCTCGCAGGAAGAACAGCCGGATTTTCCGAAAACCATAACTTTCACGGAACCGTCCTTCTCGTGCAGCCAGCCGACGGTGGGAAGCATGTTCGCGTAATTCGCCGCCGCCGCTTCTCTAGCCTTGCTTATCTCCAGCTGGGAATCGTTCCAGCTGTCCAGATTGGAGAAATATCCCACTATCTTCGTCCTTTTCACGACTTCGGTGCTGCCGCATTTCTCGCATTTGTCCTTAAACCCGTTATAATTGGCGTGGCAGTTGGAGCAGTGCGTGAATTCCGGAGAAACGGTTATCTGGGTGGCTCTCGTCTGCCTGTATGCCTTTTCCATAAGAACGGCTATCGACTCGGCCGGTATCTGCCTCTCTCCGCAGTAGACATGTATTATGGAGCCCGACTCTATCATATCGTGAAACTTCGCCTGCATCTCTATGCGGTCTGTTATAGACACGTCGGCGCCCGGGTCGAGATGTATGGAATTGGTATAGTAAGGGGCTTTTTTCAGATCCCCCTTAACCACTTTCCGCGCCTCTGAAGCGAACCTCACGAGATCGCCCTTGGCCAGCTTCTGCGTAGCGCTCTCAGCCGGAGTCTCCTCTAGGGTTATCTTAAGATTGTATTCCTTGCGCAGCGCGTCCACTTTCTGGTACATTTTGTCGACTATCAGCAGCCCAGTCTCGAAAGCGCCCTTGCTCTCGTGCAGCTCCTTTCCTGTCAGATACTGCACGGCCTCGTTGAGTCCGATAAGCCCTATTATATACGTGGCCTTCTTTAGGTCGACATAAGGGTCGCCGTCGTCGGAAGGAACGCCGAGCGCCCTCAGCGGGCTTCCGGGGGTGTCCAGGAGTTTCTGTATATAGGCCCTCTTCTGCATATGGGCTTTCATCGCGAGATCCATGGCGCGGTTTATTTCCGTCAGCGTGCCGTTCAGCGTTTTCCCGCGGAAAGCGGCCTGCGGCAGATTTATCGTGACGTTCTGGAAACCTGTGAAACGTATCTTCTCCGGATGCTTCAGCAGATAAGGGTCGGTGACTCTTTCCTTCAGTCTGCAGCACTGGGCCAGAGTGGCCCCCGCGCCGTCGCGGTCGAACATGAAATAAGTGGAGCCGTTCTTAGCCGCCAGCCTGCATCCGGACTCGAAGACCATGCGGTCCTCTTTGTTTTCGAAAGCGCTGCGGCTGACGTGCAGATCGCATTTCGGAAAAGCGAACTGTATGCCGTATTTGTCTCCGGCCTCCCATACTTTCATAAGTTCTATCGCGAAATCCCTGGCTGTCTGCTCCATGCGCGGATCGCCGTAGGTTATATAACGGCTCCCGTCGCCCGGATCAACCGCGTCTCCGTTTCTGGAATCGCCTTCAGCGCCCCTGAATCTCGGAGCTTCGTCCCTGAACTCTATCGAACCGTCCCCGCGCTCAAGCAGATATTTTCCGCCGGGGCCTACGACCGGAACGTTCCTGAGATACTGCGGAACGCCGGTGTGGATATTGAAATCTATGAATAAGGTCTGCCCGCCGCGGCTGAAAGCGTTCTGACTGGCGGAAAATATAAGATTCTGCGCTATCTGCTTCATCTGTTTAGCCGAGAATTTATGCAGGCGGTAACTCTCGCCGGTCTTTTTAAAGTACGGGATCCCGTCTTTGTTTTCCTTGTCCGAAATCAGCCCGGCTTCCTCCATCTCCTCGAATCTGTCCTTAAGGATATAAGTCTCTTTCCCGTTCAGTTCCCCTTTAACGAAAAGTTCCGGGCAGTCCAGCATGGGAGCGAAAAGTATATTCAGGAAGCCGAATCCGAGGGCCCCGGCGTAGCGGGACTGCATGGAGGCCAGAAAGGTCTGTATATGTCCGTTCAGCACCCACGCGCTCTTTGCCGGAGTGCTCTTGTTCTGCAGATTGGCCACGACTTTCTCTAACCCGTATTTTTTAATATATTCCACGGAATGGCTCGAGCAGTACACGCGCTGCGGATAACCGAGGTCGTGTATATGTATGACGCCGTTATTATGCGCTTCCGCCACTTCTTCCGAGAAGACCTGACTCAGCCCGTAACGTTTGAGTATATATTCCGCTATGCCGAGATTTATCGCCTCCGGATTATTGGACGAGATATTGGAATTTTCCTTGCTGCTGGAAAAAACGAGCGACTCGACAGTGGAAAAAGGCATGGACAGCGCCGAATGTTTAACGGGTATACCTAACATTATGAGGTGATTCTCGGCCATGCGGCTTATCATGCGCGTGTCGAAAGAACCTACGCCGTAGCTGTCGGCCAGATTATAGGCCGTGTTCTCAGTCTCTTTCGCCACCATTTCGGCCAGTTCCTGAGTAAGTTTGTATTCCTTGGCCAGCGACCCGGCCAGTTTCTCCCTGTTGAAGGGTTCGGCTATCTCTTCCGTCACGGACTGCACCAGAAGCATCTGGTCCGTTATATCCATCGCCGCGTCTTTCTTCTTGGTTATATTAAGCTGTCTTATTCTGCTTCTGTCCGCGGAATAACTCTCGAACTTGTCCGCCGTTCTGTCGAAACCCAGTTCCCTCAGGACCGCCACGCAGCAGGCGTTGCTGTCGTCCACCGTCGGGATCTTTCCCATGCCTGAAAATTCTTCGTTGAGCCTTAAAGCGACCTTTTCCGCCGTTTCCTCGGCTTTCATCGCCTCTCTGGCTCCGGCCGCGTAATTAGCCTTGCTAAGCGCGTCCATTATCTTGCCCAGATCGAACTGGGCTATTCTGCCGCTTCTTTTTTTTATTACTTTAGGATAATTGTTCATTGTGCTTTAATTTTACTCTGATACCCGAATATGACTGACAAAAGAACTGACTGACCAAACTAATCCGCAGCCCGCTCCCAGAAAAAGATCTTAAAAAATCCTTTCCGATCCGTTATAAAATAGGATGTATATAAATTATAAAAAATTATTCCAGCCTAATCAAACCGGCTTCCACGACGGGAAACGGCATGCCGTTCACGGCGGCGGGAGGCCATTTTTTAATTTTCCCCTCAGGCGGCGGCCGGGCAAAGAAAAACGCGGGCCGGAAATATAAATCCAGACCCGCGTTCGGCCGGCCAGCTAAAACCGCGGCGGGACCGGCCCGCGCGGAAGATAAGGGCCGGCCGTCTTATTTCACCCCGGCGCGTGTCTTCTTTTCCCAGAGCCACGCGGCGTTTATACTGTCGGAAAGCGTTTTTTCCGGTTTCCAGCCCAAAATCTTTCCCGCTTTTCCGCTGTCGGCGACAAGAACGGCCGGATCGCCGGGGCGGCGCGGTTTCAGACTGAAACTTATTTTTTCTCCTACCGCCGCTTCGCAGGCCGCGAAGACCTCTTTCACGCTGCTTCCCGCGGCGGTGCCCAGATTGAAACGGTCCGTCGGTCCGCCGGCAGCCAGATAGTCCAGCGCCAGCAGATGAGCCGAGGCCAGATCGCGCACGTCGACATAATCTCTTACGCAGGTACCGTCGCGCGTCGGGTAATCGTCGCCGTATATCTCGAATTTTCTTCCCGGAGAGGAAACAGATTTAAGTATATTCGGTATAAGATGCGTTTCCGGGTCGTGCCGCTCTCCGAGTACTCCGGAGTCCGCCGCGCCGGCGGCGTTAAAATAACGCAGACGGACGCTTCTCAGCCCGTAGGCGGCGTCGTAATCGTCCAGGATCTTCTCTATGAACAGTTTCGTTCTCCCGTACACGTTTATAGGCCCGAGAGGATGCTCTTCGTCGACAGGCGTATATTCCGGCTCTCCGTAGACGGCGGCCGAAGAAGAAAAGACGAGTTTTTTCACGCCCGCTTCCATCATGGCTCTGAAAAGGTTCATGGAGCCGCCCACATTGTTTATATAATAATCCTGCGGCCTCGAAGCCGACTCTCCCACCTGGGAGAAAGCCGCGAAATGCAGCGCGGCGTCTATACGGTATTTACGGAAAACCGCGTTTATATCTTCGTAACTTCGCAGGTCCCCGCGCTCGCATCCGGCCACTCTGCCGGCTGTCCCGCAGTTCCTGAGTATATCGGCGGTTTTTTCATTTCCGGTGGAAAAATTATCGAAAATAACTATATCGCGCCCTGCCTTCAGCAGTTCCAGAGCGCACAGTCCGCCTATATAACCCGCCCCGCCGGTGATAAGAACTTGTCCGCTCATTCTATTTCACAAGACCGAGTTTTTTCATTTCCGAAGCGACGGCTCCCCGTTTTTCCGGGGAAAGCGGCGTAAGCGGCAGCCTGACTTCAGGCGAACAAAGTCCCATGAGCGACATAGCGTATTTGACAGGCACCGGATTAGTTTCGCAGAACAGAAGGGAAGTTATTTCGGCAGTCTGGTAAAAGTCCCGGCGCGCGCTCAGGAGAGCGCCGTCCAGTCTGTCCTCTTCTATCGGAACCACTTTACCAAGCATAGTGTCGCACAGCGCCTGCGTCACAGCCGGCATAACGTTGGCGACCACGGATACCACCCCGCGCGCTCCGCAGGCCATGAGAGGCAGTATCAGATTGTCCTCCCCGCTCATCACGGAAAATTCTTTTCCGCACATTCTTATTATATCGCAGGCCTGCTGCACGTTTCCGGAAGCTTCCTTCACCCCGGCCACGTTGGGATATCTTTCCGATATCTCTTTCACGGTGGCCGGAAGCATATTCACCCCGGTCCTTCCGGGGATATTATAAAGGACCACGGGCAAGCCGCTGAAGGCGGCGTCTATAACGGCGGAAAAATGTGCGGTTATGCCGCGCTGCTGCGGCTTATTGTACGAAGGGACCGTAAGAAGAACGGCGTCAGGCCCGAGAGCGGCGACTTTCTCGGCCAGTTTAACGGCCGCGGCGGTGTTATTGCTGCCGAGCCCCGGCATCACCGGCACCCTGCCTCCGGCGCATTTGACCGCCGTCTCTATCACCTTTAGATACTCTTCCTCGCAGAGGGTCGCGGCTTCGCCGGTGGAACCGCAGGGCACCAGCCCGCTGACGCCGTTGTCCGTCTGAAATCCGATTATTCTTTCCAAAGCCGCGTAATCGACGGCGCCGTCTTTAAACGGCGTCGGAACCGCAGTGAAACAGCCTTCGAGTTTAAATTTGTCTTTATTCATTTAATTCTCCGTAATACACAAGTCCCGCGGGACCGGTAAGATATATATTTTCCGCCCCGGCCCCTTTTCGCGTGAATTCCACTTCAAGCACGTCTCCGGTGCTTACCTGGACCATGACCGGGGAAGGGATATTGTAAGCCGCGGCGCAGGACAGGGCCGAAGCCGTGACTCCGGTCCCGCAGGCCAGAGTCTCCGCCTCCACTCCTCTCTCATAGGTGCGTATGACCAGCATATCGTCCTTCACTTCCACGAAATCTACATTCGCGCCGTCTCCGAAGGCTTTATTATAACGCAGCATGCGTCCGTATTTATCCACTTCCGCGTTCTTTATGTTCTTCACCGGGACCACGCAGTGCGGAGCCCCTGTGTCCGCGAAGAACACACGGGTGAAGGGATCGAAAAAGCCCTTAGGATCCAGATCCACGGCGCTCACATTTGGCATTCTGACCCGGAAAATACCGCCGCTTATCATCTTTACCGCGAGATCGCCGGCTATCGTGTGCATTATAAAGCTTTTCCCGGTAAAACCGTTAAGGCAGAGCCATGCCGCGGCGCAGCGCGTGCCGTTTCCGCAGAAGGCTTCCGAACCGTCGGAATTAAAATAACGCACCTCCGGTATAGCGCTGGAATGACCGACTATAAGGATCCCGTCGGCCCCCACGGATAATCTTCTCCTGCACAGTTTCAGCGCGAGCGCGGCGTAATCCTTTACGGGAAGCTGTCCGGAATCGAAAAGTATGAAATCGTTTCCGGCTCCGGACATTTTCCAAAATTTAATTTTCTGCATATCAGTGTTGTTTTCCTCTCTCCAAAAAAGCCTTCGCCAGTCTTCCGACGAAATCGGAATTCCCGGAAGCTTTAATAAAATATTTTTTCGCCTCGCCCCGTCTGCCGGATTTATAAGCGGAAAGCCCTTTGACCAGGGCCGCGAACCTGTCTTTCCCGTCGGCAGCGAGATAAACGTCCGCCGTCTTCTCCGCTTCGGCGTAAAGGCCGGCCTCCGTCAGGTAAACGGCCCTTTCCATATCAGTCCGCCTTTTGTCCGCGCCTTCCGCGGGCGTCTTAAGTTCTTCCGCGGCGGAGCGGTAATCGCCTTCGCCGGCGTATACGCGCGCGCGCAGTTTCTGGCGGCTTATCTCGTCCTTCCGGTCCGCGGCGCTTTTTTTCAGGACTTTTCCGACTTCGTCCCAGCGCCTCAGCCTAAGCAGACAGAAAGCGTATTTTACTACGGTGTCCTCGTCGGCGTATTTCTGCAGGCCCGCGGCTTTGTCGTAGAATTCCGCCGCCCTGTCCAGAAAACCTATGTCCGCATAAGAATCCGCCGCCGCGACATTGGCGTCTATATCGTCGGGATTTTTAGCCAGTATCTTCTTCAGCATCGGAATAGCTTTTTCCTTGAAACCGGCTTCAGAATATATTATCGCGCGCCTGTATATAAAATCCATATTGTCAGGATAAAGTCCCGAAGCGAGATTGTAAACCGTCAGGGCCCTGTCGTTCTCTTTTAGTTTTTCGAGGCAGCGGCCGCGCATATAATAAACCTTTTCCTTGTACGCCCCGCCGCTCTCGTTATTGAGGAAATAATCCGATTTCGTCAGAACCTCTCCGCAGGAACCCAGGTCGTAGAGTTTCTCTATTTCAGTTTCCTGCTTTTTCATCTCTATCCTTTCGGAAAAAGAGAAAAACCCCGCGTAAGAAACGGAAGGGTATATTATAAGGAATAGATATATAAGAATAAAACCGCTTTTCATCTCGCGAATATCTCCGGCAGGGCGGCTTCGGCGTAAGACTGCTTCAGCGCCTTGATCTTGGCGTTCATCGCCACCAGACCGGCTTCTCCGGCTTCAGTGCAGCGTGAAAAATCAGCCGTTCCTATGCCGTTCACCGAAGGGCTGACGACGAAATCCGCCTGCTTCTTCGCCTCTGCGGCTATCATGCCGCCCCTTATGTCGATAACGCGCATCAGAACAGTCAGCACATTCGTCGGGACTTCCGCCACATTATTCTCGGCCAGCGAGGCTATGATATATTCCGCCCCCATATGCTTGACCACGTCTACGGGCAGATTGTCCGTCACCCCGCCGTCAACAAGATATCTGTGCATATATTCCACCGGTTCGAAAAGTCCGGGGATATTCACGCTCGCTCTCACGGCCTCGGCCAGTCTGCCGGTGGAAAACACCAGCCTTTCGCCCGACAGTATATCTACCGCCGTGCACGCGAATGGCTTCTTCAGCTGTTCGAAATACATGTCCCCGAAGGTGCGCGAAATGAAATCCGTTATGCGCACGGGTTTCATGAATCTGTCGTTAAGCAGCAGCGAGAGGAGCTGTATCCCTTTAAAATCCTTCCCGAGCTGCATGTCCTTGGCTTCGCTGCCGAATTTCCAAAGTTCGTCGAAATTTCTGCCGGCCGAATAATAGGCCCCTATAACGGATCCCATCGAAGTGCCCGAGACCAGGTCTATCGGAAAACCGGAATCGTGTATAACCTGCAGCACGCCGGTGTGCGAAAAAGCGCGGGCGCCGCCGCCGGCAAGAGCTATTCCCGTCCTGGGACGGACCCCCTCCGGGGCCGAAGAGACCGCCGGCCACAGCGCCTCGAGCAGCGCGTCGTCGTCGGTTTCCGCGAAAAGCGGCGCGGCCGAAAAAAAAGCGGCGAAAAACAGATAAGAGAATCTACTCACTGAAATCCGCCCCGCGGCTCCATTCCAGTCTGGCTCTGGAGGTCAGCTGTCCGTAAGCGGCCTCGGTCATCTGCTTCTCCAGACCGCACAGTACGGAATAAGTCCGCAGCGCGGTGAGCGACGGGCCTAGAGAAGCGTACAGCGCGTCGTATTTTTCTTTCACGGCGCCGTACTGCTCGCTCAGTTTTTCGTACTTATCCTGCCAAGCTACCGTCTGGTTATAATCGTTTGTGATGTCTTTTCTTATCTCTTCCCTGAGCTCTACGCGCTTAAGATTGCCCTGACGCTGCATGGCCTTGCTGGCCTGCACTTCAGAAAGAGTCGTATAAGAAAGCGGCATGGTTATCGACACCATGACCGCCCAGTTGGAATATCTGTTGTCGCTGCTGAAAAGGTCGTTGAATTTTTCCGTGTTTATGTCGTAAAGACCGCCCACGTATATGCTCGGATAATTGCGCAGCATGGCCAGTTTGACGTCTATCTCGTCCCTTTCGGCCTGATATATCTCGTTCTTCAGTTCCGACCTGTATTCCATGGCTGTTATTATGCTGTCGGAGACAGTGCCGCTTATCGGCCTCACTTCGAGACTTCCGGAAACCTGCGCTCCTATGGAGGCTTCTCTGGATATAACGCTCAGAAAATCGGAATAAGCCTCCCTGTACCTGGTTTCAGCCGACGAAAGTTCGTTTCTTAAAGAATCGCAGAGAACGGAAGCTTCTATCTCTTCGTAATCTTTTAATTTGAGAGACGCCCTTATCCCGGCCGCCCGGGCGGCCTGTTTCTCAGTCTGCTCTTTCGTGGTCTGCGCGAACAGCAGGGAATAAAAAGCGAGCTTCGCCCTGTATTTGGCGTTCTCTTTTTCCGCGTCGTAATTGACTCTGGTCTGTCTCAGATTGTTCTTGGCCAGCTTGACGGCGCTGCCGGTCCTTCCCCCGGTGTATATCGGCAGCATGGCCTGCGCCCTTATCGAATAAAAGGACTTTTCGTCTCCTTTTTCGAGAAAAGCGTATCCTAATTTCTCTCCCGTTATAATACTGTGATCCAGATTAGATTCCCCGCCGTTGGCCGAAATGCTTATCTGAGGAAATCTCGTGGCCCTGGCCTGCGTGACCTGTTTTTCCGCCACTATGCGGCTCTGTTCCGAAGAAAGCACGGCGACGCTGTTTTTTACTGCCAGCGAGATGACGTCTTCCAGCGTAAGCGCCGGCTCCAGAGTCTGCGCGGAGACGGCGGCGGACGCCAGCAGCAGAAAGGCCGCGAATAAGAATTTCATTTAATCTTAAAACCGGGCATTATACCTTTTATCTTGGCGGAGAGATCCTCCGCGCGTTTTCTTAGCGGAGAATCCTCCGGAAGGGTCTTTGCCGCCTCTTCCCGGAAGGCCTCGTATTCCGTCACGACCGAGTGGAAATTAGACATCATATGATTGAATTTATACTGCAGCCCTGTAAGTTTGTCGCCCTTGCGCAGATAAACGCGACCTGTCAGGTCGCCGTCCGATATCATTGCGCAGATCTTCTCGAATTTGAATATGGGCCCGGCCAGCCTGTGCGAGATGACGACGGCGACTATCACGACCAGGGCGAAATATATCCATGCTTTTATCAGGAACATCGGCATAGCGGAAACGAAAAGATCTATCACCGCGCAGAGTTCCGGGTGCGTCTCCGCCGTTTTCAGCAGGAACCACACTATCTCCGCGGAAGATAAAATGAAAGCGATCAGGGCGCTGAAAAAAACGAGAGCGATATAAGTGTACTGGATATCCTTCTTCACTATCACCTGTTTACGCTGCACGCGCTGGGGTTTCCCCTTTTCCTTCTCTTTAGTGTTTTCCATAAAAAATAGACGCTCCGTAAAAATTAAAAATCATTAAAATCTGGTTATATATCTGGCCTGGACTATACGCTCGGAATGGGCTCTCTCGCCGTTCGGAAAATCTTTCGTGGTCCCTATCTCGCGGGCCGCGAAGTCTATATTCACGTTAGGCGTCACGAAAAACCTTATCCCGGCATTGAACCTGTTGGTCTCGTGGCTCTCGAAAAGATTGTCGTATTCCGCCATCAGGGCCACCCTGTTCTGTATGGTGTAATTGAGTCCTATGAAAGCGAAGATATGGTTATTGTCGAAATCGGACATATTGAAACCGCAGCTGGTGAGGAGGCTGGAGAAAAAAGTGTAGTTGCTCACGAGATAAAGCCCCCTTTTCTCCTCGGCGTATTCCTTCTCGTCCGAATCGTAATAATATCCCTGCCCGTCGTAACCTATGGCGAAGGATGGAATATTCATGTTCCCGTCGTAAAAACGCCACTTCAGATTAACTTCCGGCGTTCTCATCCTCACGCTGGTCCCGGAGCCGACAAGTTCGTCAACTGTCATGCTTATTCCGAGATTAAGCGAATCCCACACGCCGAAGGAAAGATCCAGCCTAGTGCCGCCGCCGGAATAGAATCTGGTGTTGATGCCGAACATATACTGGCTCAGAGTGTCGGTCACCGGTTCGTCTATCACGTTCTGAATCTGAAGCACTTCGTTTTTAAAATCCGAGTTTCTGCCGTTTTCCGCGGCGCCTGACGAAAAAGGAAAAAGAATAAGGACGGAAAGCAAAAAGAATATATTTCTCATAGTAATAATATTATATTAAATTTAATTAATGAGGCAAGACCCAATTATAAGACCGGCGGCCCGCCGTAAAGCGTTTATTCCGGCCGGCATATTTATGTTATAATCTATAAACGGTTACTTTTAAGGTCTTTGAATCCGGCCAGGAAAGGCCGGAGAAAAAGCAAGGGAGGATGAAACTATGAACAGAAGTTCAACAGAGATTATCGGAAGCTTCTTATTCGGCGCGGTTGTAGGCGCCATAGCCGGGATCATGCTCACCCCCGCTTCAGGGAAGGAGACAAGGGAGAAACTGGGCAACTGGATGGAAGACAATAAAGAAGTGTCTAAAGCCAAACTGAAATCGCTCGAAGAAGAAATAAAACGCCGCAAGGACCAGCTTTTCAAAAAGAAAAAAGCTGAAGGAAACAAAGAAGAAGAGGCGAAAGCCGCGGACGAAGCGGCCTGCCCGAACGAAGTGGAATCGGAAGAAGCTTAAACACCGGAGAAGCCCGCAGAAAAATCTGCGGACTTCTTTTTTATCCCCGCAGGCGCCGCGGCCCCGGCCGCGCGCCTTTTGACTGTTTTATACAGAAAACCGAAATTATGTTATCAAAATTCATCTTCGCCGTCTGCCTTTCAGTCCTTCCCGCCGCGAGGGCCGCGGACGACACTTACGCGCGCGCGGAACACGACCGTCTGCTGAATATCCTCTCCGGGGAACTTTTCACGGAATTCAAAGCCCTCGGAAAAAAAGAAACCGTACCGCTGTATTTTCTCCAGTACGAACTTTTCGACGAAAGCCTTCTCCGGCTTTCTTCCTTCAAGGGAACGGAAGGCACGCCGGAAGAATTCCGTTACAGAAATCTGGATATAACGGCGAGATTCAACGACTACTCTTTCGACAATACCCATCAGATAAAAAGAGGTTACGGCCAGGGAGCTACGCTGCTCACTTCGGCAAGCATGCCGCTGGACGACAGCGACGAAGACGCTATCCGCGGAATACTCTGGAAACAGACAGACGAAGCCTATAAGAAAGCATTCTCCGACTATTCCGAGGCCAGGACGGACCTGGCGGTGACCGCCGACGAAGAAAACAAACTTCCGGACTTCTCCCCTTCGGAAAAAGTGCTGCATTTCGACGAAGTCTCCATGCCGGAGATAAATAAGGCGGAATGGCAGAAAAAACTTAATGAAGTGAGCGCAGTTTTCTCGAAATATCCCTACGTTAAATCAGGAAACGCCTCTCTTTCCGTAAACGCGGACAACAGATATATCGTCAACACCGACGGAAGCAGAATAAAGACCGGACTGCTGTACATATTTCTGAGCGTCAACAGCGAAGCCGTGGCGAAAGACGGCATGGCGCTTTCAAGATATAAGATGTACCACGCCGCCTCCGTAAAAGATCTGCCCGGAACTGAAGAACTGAAAAAAGAGGTTGAGAAACAGGCGGCCGAACTTAAGCAGCTTATCGACGCGCCGGTGATATCCCCTTATAACGGGCCTGTTCTCCTCAACGCCCGCGCGGCCGGAGTGTATTTTCACGAGATAATAGGCCACAGGCTCGAGAGCCACAGGCAGAAACTCGAAAAGGCCGGACAGACCTTCGCCAAAGAAGTCGGCCGGAAAGTGACCGCCGACTTCATAAATCTTTACGACGATCCGACGCTCAGTACCCTCAGAGGCTTCTATCTGCGCGGGCACTATACAATAGACGACGAGGGCGTGCGCGCGAAACGGGCCGATCTGGTAAGAAACGGCGTGCTCAGGGGCTTTATGACCAGCAGATCCCCCATAAAAGATTTCCCTTACTCCAACGGACACGCGCGTAAAGCCCAGGGATATCTGGAAGTTTCAAGAATGGGGAATACGATAATAGAAGCCTCCAGGACGGTCCCCTACCGCGAACTACGGGCGCGGCTTATAGAAGAATGCAAAAAACAGAAAAAGGAATTCGGACTGATCGTCGACGACATAAGCGGCGGGTTCACAAATACGTCTAAAAGCGGTTCGCAGAGTTTCACCGTGCAGCCGCTGCTGGTGCGCAGGGTCTACGTGGACGGACGTCCGGACGACGTAGTGCGCGGCGTCGACCTTAAGGGGACGCCTCTGTCCAATTTCTCCAAGATCATCTCCGCAGGCGACGATTACGAGGTTTTCAACGGGACCTGCGGCGCGGAATCAGGCTGGGTGCCAGTAAGCGCCGTTTCGCCCAGTATACTTATATCGGAAATGGAAGTCGCCGCGAGGACGGAAACTTATCCCAAGCCTCCGGTCCTGCCTTCCCCATACGAAGAGGAGGATAGATGATCATGCGCGCCGCAAACCTGTTTTTTTCAGCCGCGATGCTTTTCCCCGCTTTCCTGTCCGCTGGCGGCCCTGCCGACGCGGAAACGAAAGCGGTGGAGACGGAACTTTCGCGCAGCATGCTTTCACTGCATGAAGACGGCAAACCGCGGCCTTATTTCATGGCTTATACGCTTTACGACTATACTCTGAACAGGGCGGACGCCGAGTTCGGAGCCGTCACGCAGAGCTTATCTCTGCCGGGGATAAAAAAAGTCCAGGCGGATCTCCGCGTGGGGACCCCGGAACTCGACAACAGTTTCTACCTCGGCGGCCAGAACGACGACGCTTCCGCATATTATTCGGCTGCCTCCGTAAGCGCCTATCCGGCTGAAAAAGACCCGCTTCCGCTCCGCAACAGTCTGTGGCTCCTCACGGATTCTCTCTACAGATCAGCTTCTGACGCCTATTCCAAAAAGAAAAGCTTCATAGAAACGAATAATATCACGGATCTTTATTCCTCGCTAACTCCCGCCGAAGCGGTAAAAGCTTCCGCGCCCGGAGTCAATTCTAAACCCGGCGATCTTGCGGCCATGACATTACTCGTGAAGGAAATCTCCGGGGTGTTCAAAAAATACCCGTCCGTGGCAACTGCTTCTTCGCGGGCTTACAGCCAGAAAGGCTACAGTCTGTTTGTAAACAGCGAAGGGACCGAGATAAAAAAGCCTTACTGCTCGGGCAGGCTCAGCTTCACCGTGACAGGCTATACCGCAGACGAATACAAGGTCATGTTCAATACCGACGAAGATTTCTGCAATATAGAAGACGTGCCGGCGGAAAAAGAAATGATATCCAAGGCGGAAAACACAGGCAGACTCATGGAAGAAGTCTCCGGAGCCAAAGCTTTCTCAGGCACTTATATAGGCCCCGTCATGTTCCCGGGAAAATCAGCCGCGGATTTCTTCAACTATCTTTTCGTGGACAATCTGACCCCTGACAGGGAGATATGGCGTAACAATTCTAAATATTACATGGCTCGGCGCTCCGGGGAACTCCTGGAAAAACTGGACATGCGCGTCATGTCGCCGTTCATCAGCGTCACCGACGACCCGCGCGCTGCCGTATACGAAGACAATTACCTTCCTGGACACTATGATTACGACGAAGAAGGCTTTCCGGCCAAAAAAACCGACATAGTCGAACGCGGAGTGCTCAGGGACTATTTCATGGGCCGGGCCGCCACCAAAGATTTCTCCGCCTCCAACGGACACGCACGCGGAGGCCCCGGAACTGTGGCTTCGCCGGAACCGTCTAATCTTTTCATAAATCCGGACCCTAAATCCGAAAAAACTGTGTCGGAAGAGGAACTTAAACGCCTGTTCCTTAAGACCTGCCGCGAGCAGGAGCTGGAATACTGCATACGTTTCGACCGCGTGGCCGGAATAGGCTACATAGCCTACAAAGTATACCCTTCGGACGGCCGCGAAGAAATGGTGCACAGCGTCTCTTTCGGAAATTCCTTTATACCGAGAGCCCTGCGCGACATTTCCGCCGCCTCGTCCGAAAGAACGGTTTCGACATACTATGCGAACGGCGCCTATTACTCCGTAGTGGCCCCGGACATAATAGTTAAAGAAATGGAAATAAAACAGAGTTATATAAAACCTTCAGGAAAGCCTTTGCTGCCGAATCCGCTGGCGGGCTCTTCGGCTGGGAAATAGGAGAAAGACATGCCAAGATTTCTGCTCGCTTTAGTTTTTCTGACATATTTATCGGTTCCGGCGGCGGCCGGGCGGGCCGGAAACGACCCCGTTATAAAGGCCGCCCGGGAAGAATTAGACAGAAATTATTCCAAACTTAAAAATTCCGAACCGGTGCCCATGTACTATATGCAGTTCCGCGCCGTGGACGATTTCAATATAACGCTCAACTCCTATATGGGCTCTCCGCGCCAGCCGTCGGAATCCCGCGTGAGATACGCCTCCGTTCTGCCCCGCTACAACGACTACACTTTCGACAATACCCATCAGTTAAAGGGCGTATATTACAATAAATACGAAAATCTTCTCAAATACGGCTATCTGCCTGTGGACGACGCCCCTGTTCCTCTCGAAACCGCGGTCTGGAATATAATAAACGCCGGAGTGAAAGACCAGTACGACAAATATATAAAAGTAAAGGCCAATTACGACAGCACCTCGGCAGAAAGAGACGGGTCCCCCGATTTTTCAGTCTCCGGCCCCGTAAAATATTACAGCGTCTTAAAACCGCAGAAAATAAACAGAGCGGCGTGGCAGGCGGCGCTGGACAGGACCACCGCGGTGTTTTCAGAATTTCCTAAGGCTCTCAACGGCAGCGCTCAGTTCAAATACGATCTGTTCAGCAAATACAATGCGGACACGGACGGCTCCGCCGTGCGCGAAGACGCCGGCTTCGGTTCCGTATCAGTGGACGTGACAGCCCTCACCGACGACGGCATGTTGCTGAGCCGTGGCAAGAACTATATAAGCCCCGACGGAATAAAAGACCTGCCTTCGGAAGAACAGCTGGTGAAAGACGCGAAGACCGCTGTAAAAGAACTGTCGGAACTGCTCCGCGCGAAACCTGCCGAACCTTACAGCGGCCCGGTCCTTTTCAAAAACAGGGCCGCGGCGGTTTTTTTCCTTATGACGGCGGGACACAATTTCGAATCGCACACGCAGAAATTCGAAAACAAGCCCAGGATATTCGAAGGAAAGACCGGCCGTAAAGTAACCGCCGATTTCATCTCGATATACGACAGACCGCTCTTAAAAAAATACAAAGGATTGAGGCTTGCCGGACATTACATGGTGGACGACGAGGCTGTAAGGGCGGAAAACGTGACTCTTATAAAAAACGGCGTGCTCAGGAACCTGCTCACCGGTCGCGCTAACGCGAAGGGTTTTCCCGTCTCTAACGGACACGCCCGCGCCATGCCGGAATTCATAGCCGGCCCGGCCCCTTCGAATTTCATAATAGAATCTTCGCGTAAAAAGACCTTCGGAGAACTCCGTTCCGAACTCGTAGAGGAATGTAAGAAACAGAATAAGGAATACGGCATAATGATAACCGAGTCCGACGACGACGGAAACCCTGCCATGGCCTACAAAGTGTACGCCGACGGAAGGAAAGACGAACTTATCCGCGGTGCGAAGATCTCGGCTGTCCCGCTTGCCAACCTGGAAAAAATAATAGACGCCGGCGACGACGACGAGGCGGTCAACCTCTACGGACAGACGGACTTCAGCTACTTTATGCCGATGTCGGCGGCCTCGCCGAGTCTTCTGCTGTCGGAAATAGAGATAAGCATAGCGGAAAAATCTTCGGACAAACAACCCCTGCTTCCGTCCCCCTTCGCGGAAAACGGACATAAAGAAGGAGGCAAATAATATGAAAAAGACAATTATTCTCCTGTCGCTCATAACGGCTTTCGCCTCTGGCGCGGCGGCAGGTTCCGCGGAAACGGAAAAACTGATAAAATCCGACGCGCAGCTCCGGGCCATGACGGAAGAACTGCAACGCTCTTCCGGAATGCATAACGGCGCCATGCCCGGACCGTATTTTATAACCTATATAACCGAGTCGAGCACGCAGACGGTGATTAACGCCTCCTTCGGCGGCGTGACTTATTACCAGCCTGAAAAGCAGAAAAGTTCGGCCGAAGTGGAAGTCCGCGTAGGTTCCCCCGCCTTCGACAGCTCGCTGTTCGCTGACGGTGACACTTACGAGCCTTTCGGGAGCTACTACAATCTTCCGGCCGGCGGAAAGGCCCTGCGCTCCGTGCTGTGGCAGATGACGGACGAAGCCTATAAACAGGCTGTCGATCTCTACGAAAAGAAGCAGGTTTTCGTAAAACAGAAAAAGATAAACGAACTCTATGCCGATCTCACCGAAGAAAAACCGGTGCGCGGCTATATGACCGTTTCTTACGGGTCCTCAGATCCGGCGGTCTGGAGAGAAAAGATCAGAAAACTGTCTGAGATATTCACCGGCTATCCTTCGGTTACCGAATCTAAAGTGAGCCTGCTGAGAGAAACCGGAGAAAGCAGAACAGTCAACAGCCGCGGAACCGCTCTTTTAAAAAAAGAATGTTCCGGAGTCATAGGCATGTCGGCCGAAGTTTACAGCAAAGAAAATTATAAGATAAGCGTATACGACAATATATTTTTCTGCGAAGAAAAAGACCTCCCCTCTTACGAAAAACTCGTGGCGGCGGTAAAGGATTTCGCGGAACACGCAGACGCTCTTTCCAAAGCGAAAACCCTGAAAAAATCATATATCGGGCCTGTCCTTTTCGAAGACGGAGGCGCGGCTTTTCTCTTCAAGAAACTGATAGCGGACGGCATGACTTCCCCGAGAGAAGTCTGGAACTCTGACGGCACGCTCTACACGCAGGATCAGCTTTTTCAGCGCATAGGACTGAGAGTCCTGCCTCCGTTTCTGGACGCCTACGACGACCCTGGCGCTTCCTCCGGCGCGGACGCGGCCTATCTTGCCGGAAGATATGTCTACGACTTCGACGGAATACCGGCCTCCCGCGTCACCCTCACGGAACGCGGCAAACTCAGGGACTATTACCGCGGATCCGCAGCCACAAAAGAATTCGCGAGCTCAAACGGACACCGGCGTTCGGAGGGCGGCACCGGAGCAGGAAATCTCTTTATAACCTCAGACGCCGGCTCGGACAGCGTTCTTCCCGGGAAAGAACTTCGCGGCAGATTTTTAAATTTAATTAAATCGGAAGGCCTGGACTACGGCATATTGATAAAAAGACCTTTCTACAATTACTCTCCTGATGCCGCCGTGTATAAACTGTACACTGACGGACGCGAAGAGCTGGTGCTGAACGCCGATTTCGCCGATCTGAGCCTGAGGACCCTCCGGGACATAATATACGCCTCGAAAGAATCCGGAAGTTATAATTTTTACTCTGACGGGTCGCCGGTTTCCGTCACGGCGCCGGACGTTATAGTGGAGGAGATGGAATTCAAGAAAAGCACGGACAAACCCGACAGAACGCCGGCCACAGGAAGACCGGGCGTCTGGGTCAAAAAATAAGCCTTGCGGGCGATAAAAAAGAAGCCGGAAATATTTCCGGCTTCTTTTTTATCTAAAGGGCTTCAGTTCACTCCATATCCGCGTTTGACGGCATTTCGTGCGTCTTATAGAAGTCTTTTATTATGTCCCATGTCTCGCGCGCGGTGTCGGTGATATGGAACAGTTCCAGGTCCTCTCTGGCTATATACCCGCATTCCACCAGCCCCTCGAAATTAAATATCTTGGCCCAGAATTCCCTTCCCACGAGTATTATAGGAATAAAATTCTTTTTCTTGGTCTGCACCAGGGTGAGCACTTCGAAAAGTTCGTCCATCGTGCCGAACCCGCCCGGGAAAACCACCAGCGCCTTGGAACGCATCACGAAATGCATTTTTCTTATGGCGAAATAATGGAAATTAAAGCAGAATTCGGGGGATATGTAAGGATTAGGCCCCTGCTCGTGGGCCAGGAGTATATTTAATCCTATATTCTTGGAACCGCCCTCGTGCGCCCCGCGGTTAGCGGCCTCCATTATGCCGGGCCCGCCGCCGGTCACTGTTATCAGCCTTTTTCCGGGAGCCACGTCTTCGGTGGCGACCAGATAAGTGAACTGCCTGGCTATCTCGTAATATTTCGCGGATTTCAGCAGATTTCTGGATTCCTCCAGTTTGCTGCCGATGCTTTTATCCCCGGGCCGGGCGGCGGCCAGCGCCTCGTATTTTCTTACTCTTTCCTCGGCCTCTTCCTTATCCCGCGACCTGGCGCTGCCGAATATCGCGACGGTAGATTTAACGCCGTGTTCGGAAAGAGCCATCTCGGTCTTCATCAGTTCCAGTTCCATCCTTATTCCGCGGAGCTCCGGTCTCTTCATAAGCTTATCGTCGAGATAAGCCATTTTATAAGCCGGAACGTCCCTGAGATCAGTTTTTACATTGTCCATCAATTATTCCTTAAAAGTTATTTTTTAAGCCATCCGGAAACCGAATCGGCTATTTTCTGCGCGTTGAGGCCGACTTCATTATACAGTTCGTCGGCGGTTCCCTGTTCTATCCATCTGTCGGGAATACCCAGGCGCAGGACCCTAGGACACAATCCTTCGGCGTTCAAGAGCTCCAGCACGGCGGAACCGAATCCTCCGGCGAGAGCGTTGTCCTCCACGGTGATAACCGGACCGCGCCCTGCCGCGGCGGTTATAAGTTCCTTGTCCAGAGGCTTTACGAAACGGGCGTCGGCCACGGCCGCGTTTATCCCCGCTTCTTTAAGAATATCTGCGGCTTTGAGACAAGGATGCACTCTGTTCCCCACGCCTATAAGCGTGCAGTCGGAACCTTCGCGCAGCATACGTCCCTTTCCTATCGGAAGCTGCTTAAATTCCTCGTCCATCGGCACACCGAAGGCTCTGCCGCGCGGATAGCGCAGCATTACCGGTTTGCCGCAGTTCACCGCTGTGGCGAGCATATTCTGCAGTTCGTTCTCGTCCGCCGGAGCCATCACCAGTACGTCCGGCAGCATACGGAACAGCGAAATATCGAAAACGCCGTGATGCGTCGGTCCGTCTTCTCCTACCAGCCCGGCCCTGTCCATAGCTATCACTACCGGCAGCTGCTGGAGCGCCACGTCGTGCATAACCTGGTCGAAAGACCTCTGCATAAAAGAAGAATATATCGCGACCACGGGCTTTCTGCCCTCGGCCGCGAGACCGGCGGCGAAAGTCACCCCGTGTTCCTCGGCTATGCCGACGTCGAAATATCTGGAGGGAAAAGTGTCGCGGAAAGCGTCCACGCCCGTGCCTTCCGGCATCGCGGCGGTTATGGCGCAAATCTTGCAGTCTTTTTCAGCAAGTCTGACCAGTGTTTTCCCGAAAACTGAAGTGAAGGAAGGCGCGCCGTTCTTGACCTGGGAAGACTTTATGGCCTCGCCGGTAGTCTGATTGAACTTAGGCGCGCCGTGAAAAGCCGTGGGGCGCTTTTCGGCCGGCACATAGCCCTTGCCTTTTTTCGTCACCACGTGAAGCAGCACCGGGCCGCGCAGGTCCTTAATATATTTCAGAGTGCCGACGAGTTCCGGAATATTGTGCCCGTCCACGGGCCCGAAATAGGTGAAACCCATCTCTTCGAATATCATACCGGGGAAAAACAGGACCTTGGTCCTTTTCGCCACGCGGAGGATCTTCTTCCCCCAGAACTGGAAGCGGTCCAAAAAGACCTCGGCTTTACGCTCCGCGCTCTGCACTGCGCCCAGCGTGAGCGCCTTGGTGAGTATGCCGCCCAGTTTGCCGACGCGCTGGGATATGAACATCTGATTGTCGTTGAGGACGACCAGCATATCGGTGCGCAGCTGCCCTATGTTCTGCAGCGCTTCCCAGGCCATACCGCCGGTCATAGCGCCGTCGGCGACGACCGCCACCACTTTTCTGTCTTCGTTCGCAAGATCGCGGGCCGCGGCCATTCCGGCGGCGGCTGACAGCGCCGTGGAAGCGTGTCCGGCACCGAAGGCGTCGTATTCCGACTCGTAGCGTTTAAGAAAACCGGAAAGACCGCCCCTTTTTCTGATAGTGTCGAATTTCTCGGCGCGGCCGGTTATTATCTTATGGGCGTAGGTCTGGTGCCCGGTGTCGAAAACGAGTCTGTCGTGCGGCGTGTTAAAAACGTAATGTAAAGCTATGATCAGATCTGTGGCGCCCAGACTGGAGGCCAGATGCCCGCCGTTCTTACTGATCGTGTCTATTATCATTTCCCTCACCTCTTTGGCAAGGGAAGGGAGGGCGTCCACGTTCAGTTTTCTAACGTCCTCCGCTCCGCGGATATTAAAAATCATCAATAATCTCTCTTCACGAAATATTCTGCCAGATCGCCGAGCAGGATCTTTATTTCCTTTCTGCCCCCGACCTTGTCCAGGAAACCGAGCGCCGCCTGAAGATGGCCGGCTTCGTGCCTTCGCGCCTCTTCCAGCCCGAGCAGGGTCACATATGTCAGTTTTCCCTTTTCCGCGTCGTGCGAACTCTTCGCCAGTTTCTTTCTGTCGGCGGTCACGTCCAGAATGTCGTCCGCTATCTGGAAACACAGTCCGGTCTCGCGGCCGAAACCCTCCAGATTCTTTATATTCTCAGAGGAAGCGCCGGCGAGCACGGCTCCCATCTTCACCGCGGCCATAAAGAGGTCCGCTGTCTTGTGGAGCTGCAGATAAGCCAGACGTCTCAGCCCCTCTTCCTTCTTGGCGTCGTTCGTCATGTCCTCGCGCTCGAAAAAGCCCTCGGACTGCAGATCTATCGACTGCCCGGATATCATGCCGGAAGCGCCGCTGTGCAGGGCCATTATACCGCCCGCGTCTGCCAGCCGGCCTTTAACGGCTCCCGGATATCCGGAAGTCAGCAGAACGGTGAAAGCGTCAGTGAGCAGAGCGTCGCCCGCAAGCAGTGCCCCCGCTTCGCCGTACACCTTGTGGCAGGTGGGTTTCCCGCGCCTGAGATCGTCGTTGTCCATACAGGGAAGATCGTCGTGGATAAGAGAATATGTCTGTATCATCTCCAGAGCGCAGGCAGCCGGGACTATGTCCTCGGCCTTGCCTCCGAAAAGCTCGTAAGCGGCGAACATGAAAGCCGGACGAAGCCTTTTCCCTCCGGCCGAATAAGAATAAACCATAGATTCTATCAGCCTCGGGCTCGAGTCCTTTAAATTTTTAATAAAACGGGGACCTGCTTCGTTTACAAGCGAAGCGCATCTATCAAGATAAGTCTTTAGATTCATATTAATATTATTATATTATATTTATATTAGCGAATAGGTTAAAATAAAGCAGCCGGCATAAAAGCCGGCCGTCGGAAGAGTTAAAGCCCGTATTCCGGAAATTCAGTCCTTCTTCCCCTGCCCGCCGTAAAATTTCCCTATCACGTCGCCGATACAGGCAACCGCGGCCGCTATAACGGCGGCGTCGTCCAGCAGCCCTATGAACGGAGTGGGGTCCGGGATAAGATCGAAAGGCGTGACCAGATAAATAAGAGCCGCGAGCGGTATGATCTTTTTGCCGGCCGGCACTTTATCGCTCGACACATATCTCCACAGCGCCGTGACCTGATTCCATATCTCCGCTATCTTCCCCTTTTTCATTCCTCCGAGATTCTTTTTGACGAAATCGGTTTTTTCGGAAAAATTATCCCCGTTTATCCCTTCCGCGAACTTCCTGAAAAAAACGTTTCCTGACAAAGCGTCTTTTTCCGGGTCCGGAAAAGAAGCGTAAAACTCCTTTTCGTATTTTTTTCTTGAATTTTCCTCGTAAAGGACGGAGAAGGCCTCGTTTATCTCCTGGGTCTTCGAGTTAAGCATTTCCCTTATCTCGCAGGAATCCCCGCTGTATTTGTCGGGATGGTATTTTCCGAGCTGCGCCAGATAAGCCTTTTTCACATCGGCGCCGGAGGCTCCCGGTTTTACGCCGAGAATCGCATAATAGTTTTTCATATCGGTTCCCCGTAGCGCGGAAATATCATGTCCCCGGCGGCCTCCGGCAAGGCGCGTCTCAGAGCCCTTCCAGCACGCGCTCGAATTTAAGACTTCTGCTCGCTTTTATGAGAAATACGCCCTCCTCGCTTTTTATAAGCGAGCGGACCTCGTCGAAAATATCTTCCGGCGTCTGTCCGTACACCGCCTCCCCGCCTCCGGCTTTTCTGAAAGCCTCGGCCGCGTATTTCATTTCTTCGCCGGCAAAAAACACCTTTTCGTGCGGCATTCCGGCCAGCCTTTCCCCGAGTTCGCGGTGATATTTTTCAGCGAAAGTCCCGAGTTCCTTCATGGAGCCGAGCACGAAATAATGTTTCCCGGCGCGTTTCTCCATATCGTTCAGCGCGGCGTTCACAGACTGCGGATTGGAATTATAGGCGTCCAGTATTATATCCGCCCTGCCGACGCGCCGCATTTCCATGCGCATCTTCGGCGCTTTATAATGTTCAAGCCCGTATTTTATCTCCGGCATCGTGAAACCGAAAGTTATGGCGCAGGCCGCGGCCGCGGCCGCGTTCATATAATTATGCGCTCCCGCGAAAGGCAGATTCACCTGAACCAGTTCGTCCTTGAAAGACAGACAGAGCCCCAGCCCCACCGAGGCCCTCACATCCGCTTCGCGCGACTGTCCGAAAGACATCTTATCGACTCGCAGATCCTTTTTCCCTAATCCGGAGAGCATAGCGTCGTCAGCGTTATAAACAAGCGTTCCTCCGTCGCTTATATAATCTATAAGCTCGGTCTTCGTCTCGTACACACCCTCCAGACTGCCGAAAAATTCCAGATGAGAAGGGGCTATATTCGTAATAATGCCCGTTTGCGGCCTTACCCTTTCGGCAAGAGTCTTTATGTCGCCGCGGTGCGAAGCGCCCATCTCGAAAATCGCGTATTTATCCTCGGGGCAGAGTTTGAGCATGGACAGAGGCAGGCCGAACTGATTGTTCAGATTTCCCGCGTTGAAGCAGGTCTGCCCTCTTACGGAAAAAATACTCCTTATCATCTCTTTGGTGGTGCTCTTCCCGTTGGAACCGGTCACTCCGGCCACCGGGATATCAAATCTGGAACGGTGATAACCAGCCAGCATGAGAAGAGCCTCGGATGTGTCCCTGACGGCCACGACTACGTCCGGCAGTTCTTTCTGCCTGGCGAGGGCCTCTTCCGAAGCTATCCATCCGCGCGCGCCTGCCTTAAGGCTTTCCGGCAGAAAAATCCCGCCGTCGAAGCTGGCGCCTTTCAGCGCCCAGAAAAAGCCTCCCGGAGCCAGTTTTCTGGTGTCCGTGACGAAAGAATAGACAGTTTCTCCGGGATCGCCCCGGACTATCCGTCCGCCGGCGCCTTCGGCGAAATCGCGCAGTTTCAAATTAAGTTTCATAATGACCTCTCACACAAAGCTTTTTCCGCGGTCTCCTTATCGCTGAAATATATCCTGCCGCTGTTCAGAAGCTGGTAGTTCTCATGCCCCTTGCCGGCTATGAGCACAATGTCCCCGCCGGAAGCCTCCGATATCGCGGTCCTTATGGCGGTCCCGCGGTCTTTTATTATGCTGTAATCGGTAAAACGTCCCTTTATCCCGCCCTCGATATCTCCGATAATGGCGTCCGGATCTTCCGTCCTAGGGTTGTCGTCCGTAATAATAACGCGGTCGCTCATGGAACAGGCCGCCGCGCCCATCGGCGCCCTTTTGGTCCTGTCTCGGTCCCCGCCGCAACCGAAAACCGTTATTATCCGCCTGTGCGGCAGCAGTTTCAGATTAGCCAGGACGTTTTCCAGAGCCGCTGCGGTATGGGCATAGTCCACGAAAACTTTAAAATCCTGACCTCTGTCCACCGGCTCAAGACGACCCGGGATATTCACCGTGTCCTCCGCGCCTTTCACGGCCGTGCCGACGTCCACTCCGCAGGCGTAAGCCGCGGCTATCGCGGCAAGCGCGTTATAAACGTTATACTTACCGAATAATTTTAGATTTACGTTTCCGGAAAAACAAGGGCCTTTCAGTCCGAAACAGGTCGCTTCCGCGCCTATCCTGACATTCTCCGCCCTGAAATCCGCCGCTTCTTCTACTCCGAAAGTATAATACTTTAAACCGGCGGCCTCGAGCGAGGCGAGCAGCCTGTCCGCTTTCCCGTCGTCGGCGTTTATCACCGCGGCCTTATCCTTTTTACAGGATTTACCCAGTATGTCGAAGATATGCGCCTTAGCCAGGAAATAACTCTCGAGATCCTTGTGGAAATCTAAATGGTCGCTCTGTAAATTAAGAAACACGGCCGTGTCGAGCATTAAGTCCTCCGCGCGTTTCAGTGAAAGAGCGTGGGAAGATATCTCCAGCACCGCGGTGTCGGCTCCGCCCGAGCGCATGGCGGCCAGCAGTGAATGAAGGGTGTGGGCCAGCGGGGTGGTATTGCAGGTGGAAGCGAAAGGCGCGCCGTCGAGCCGGCATCCTATCGTCCCTATCAGCCCGGGATGTCTGCCGGCCCGGGTCATTATTTTCTCCAGTATATAAGAGACCGTCGTCTTGCCCTTGGTGCCGGTGAGCCCTATAACGCGCATGGCGGAACTGGGATTCCCGTAAAAAGCCGCAGAAACGGAAGACATAACCGCGTTCATGTCTTCCGCGCGGTAAAAACAGCGGTCCGGATAAGCGGCCGTAATCTCTTCCGGCAGCGCGCTGTCGCTTATGACCGCGCAGACGCCTTTCCCCAGCGCCGCCGCTATATATCTGTTCCCGTCCGTGCGGCTCCCCTTAAGCGCGAAAAAAATATTTCCGGGCGCGGCTGTTCTTGAATCGTTAGTTATCCCGGTGACCTCGCAGTCCCCGGCGAACGAGATCCCCGGCATATAACGGAATAATTCTGAAATTTTCATCTTTCGACCTTCATTGACATATCCATGTCTATCTTAGTCTTGACCACGGCGGGAGGTTCCTGTCCGCCGGTTAAATTACCTTTCGCCGCGGCCGCGACGGGAGCGGAAACGGGGACGCTTTTAACGGCCGGCGCCGTTCCGGCGGCAGGCTTTAGATCGGTCTGTATATTGTCCGGCGGATATCCCTCCATGTTTATGAGCCGCGAAGCCAGGGCCTTAAAGACAGGCCCGGCGGCCATCGCGCCTGTGGTGTATCCGGTCTTCCGCGGATCGTCTATTATGACAAGGACCGCGTAATGCGGATTGTCATAGGGCAGAAAACCGCAGAAAGAGGCGAAATTATTATTCTTCGTATAACCGCCGGCGGAAGACACTTTCCGCGACGTGCCGGTCTTGCCGCCTATCTTATATCCGGGGATAGAGGCCGTGAGTTTTCCGGTGCCGTTCTCCACAGCCTCGAGAAGGATCTTCTTCACCCTCGCGGACGTCTCCGGACTTATCGGCGGATGATAGGGGTTCTGAAGTTCCGGCTTGAATTCCCTGTACACGGCGCCGTCCTTTTCAGTGGCTTTTATTATAAGTTTAGGCTCGTAGAGCCTGCCTCCGTTCACAAGCGCCGAATAAACCGTTATGAGCTGCACCGGCGTCACCGTTATGCCCTGACCGTAGGAGGCCCGCGACAGATTGACTATATTCTCGTATTCCTTGAGCGGCCTGAACATTCCCGGAACGTCGCCGTTGAAACCGAGCCCGGACTTCTTCCCGAAACCGAACTCCAGCCATTTAGTATACAGATACTTGCTGTCTTTTTCGTATATTCTCTGGGCCATCTTGGCCGTCCCTATATTGGACGACTCGGCTATTATATCCACGACGGTGTGCTTCCCCTTCATCTTATGGTCGTCCACGACGTCGTCTCGGCTCCTCCCGTTTATCTTCCAGCGTCCGTTTTCCAGATCGAAGGTGTCCGTCTCGTTTATTATCCCGCTCTCCAGACCCGCCGCCAGAGTTATCGCCTTGAAGGTCGATCCAGGGTCGTAGGTCCAGCCTATCGGCTTTATCAGATCTCCGCTCTTCCATTTAGGGTCGTAAGTCGCCATGGCGATAAGTTCGCCGGTATTGACGTTCTGAACGAGGGCTATCCCCTGCTGCGCCTTCGTTTCCTCCACAGTCTCCCGCAGCGAACTCTCGGCCAGTTCCTGCAGATCCGAATCTATGGTCAGATATATGTCCTTGGCCTTATACGGCGCCGTGCTCGCGTCGCCGCCTTCGCCTTCGTCCCGGTTGCACACGTCGCTGTCAGCGAAATACCTGCGGCCCCTGCTGCCGCGCAGATAACATCTCTCGGTGACCGCGCCGCGCAGATAATTGTCGTAAAGGGCCTCCAGTCCGAAACTGTCGGCGCTGTCCTCGTGCGGACGCCCGAGCACGTCCCTGAGCAGACCGCCCTGCGGATAATCGCGGGACTGCTTCAGCTCGAACTCGAAACCGTTTATCACCTCAAGCTTCCTCAGTTTTTCATACTGGAAAGCGTCTATATCCTTATAAAATCTGAAATAATTAGGCGCGGCTTCGCGCATCTTCGCGGCGGTGGTTTTGTCTATTGGAAGACCGTTGTCGGCGAAAGTGTTCAGTATAATTCCAATGTTCCTGTCGAATTTAGCCGAAGAGATCTTTTCGCACTCCTGCGGGGCGCAGAGCCGGCGTAATTTTCTGTCCTTGCTCACATACTCGACTCTTTCTTCCGCCGGCAGCAGATCGTGCATGACTTTTTTATTTATAACGGCGTCCCGGCGCACAACATTGTCCACCAGTATTATTCCGTTCCTGTCGAATATGCGCCCGCGCGGCTCGACTTCCCTTACCTTTCTTACGGTAAGGGCGTATTCCTGCTCCTGAAGCATGTCGTGGGCTATCACCTGAAGGTAAAACAGCCTCGCCGGAACGGTCAGGAACAGAAGCGCCGTAAGCGCTGACATCCACAGGAGACGTTTTCTAAACTTTTCCCGCGTCATTTTGCGAATTATTCATGAACTTATTGATTATCCCGGTGAAAGCGCCGCCTTCATCCGTCCCGGAAGACACCGACACCGGCATGCTGTATGTTTTCCACGAACCGGGAGCGGCCTCGACGAAACCGGCCTTCCGCGCCAGATCGCGTATATTCTTGGTTGATCTGTATGCGTTGATATCGCTTTTTAGATCCGCTATCTTCGCGTCCGTCTCCCTTATCTCCCTGTTCATCGTCTCGATGTCACGGCACAGACTCGCCGTCCTGTGGTTTATGGCCACGCATGAGAATATTACCGCGGCAAGGAAAAGCATAAAAAGACCCGTGCACAGTCTGCTTGTCTTAAGAGTCATATATTCCCTTTCTCAGATCCTCTCTATCACGCGCAGCTGCGCGCTTCTCGCCCTGGGATTTCCCTCCACTTCTTCCGGCCCCGGCCTGACGGCCTTATGAGTCACAGCCTTAAAAGAACCGTCCACGGTAAGACGGGCGAAACAGTTCTTCACGAGCCTGTCCTCCAGAGAATGAAAAGTTATCACGGCAAGCCTGCCGCCCGGAACCAGAGCGGCGGAAACCGCGGCTATCCCCTTTTCCGCATTGTCCAGTTCCCCGTTCACAGTTATGCGCAGGGCAAGAAAAACTTTCGTCGCCGGATGTATGCGCGAAGGTGAATAAGGGACGTTTTCCGCTATGAACTGCCCGAGTTCGGAAGTGGAAGTGAAAAACTTGTCCGCGCGCCGCCTCACTATAGCGGAAGCTATGCGCGCCGCATTCCTTTCGCCGCATTTTCTGAAATTTTCCGCAAGCTGGTCAAAAGGCCAGTAATTCACTATTTCGGCGGCCGTAAGAGGATTCCCGGGATCGAGACGCATATCGAGAGGGCCGTCCAGCTTTATGCTGAAACCGCGCGAGGCCTTGTCGTAATGCAGCGAAGACACGCCCAGGTCCAGCAGCGCGCCGCTGAGCCCTCCGATCCCCTGCTCTTTCAGAACGCGTCCGGCTTCAGTAAAATTAGCGTTAACGCCCTTTACCCTGCCTCCGAAACGCTCCAGCCTTTTCATAGCCGCCGTAAGCATTTCCGGATCGCGGTCGAAACCTATGACTGAACTCTCCGGCGCGGCTTCAAGCAGCGCTTCCGCGTGCCCGCCCAGCCCTATCGTCCCGTCCATATAATAGCCGCCGCTTATCACCGGCAACAGTTCCAGCACTTCCTTAAGCAGAACCGGTTTGTGTGTAAAATTCATCTCGCTCATAAATCGAATGTCTTTCCGAAATCCTTCAAATTACTCCGTATATTACGCGCTTCATACTCGTTCCATACCTCTTCGGCCCATATCTCGGCCTTATGCCCCGCTCCGCAGACCACGGCGTTTTTCTTTATGCCGGCGAAATCGATATGGCTCCGGTTCAGAAGTATTCTTCCCTGCGCGTCCGGCTCAGCCTCGAAGGCGCTGGAAAAAAGGAAACGGCGCAGCGCGCGCGCTTTTTCCTTATCGTCGGATAAAAATTTTTCTTCCCGCGCGGCCTCGGCCCACTGCGACGGCAGAAAAAGGCAAAGGCAGCGGTCGGGCCCGCAGGAAACGATGAAATGCCGCCCGCCTTCTTCCCGCAGCCTTTCGCGGAACATAGGAGGTATCACAAGACGGTTCTTACCGGCCAGAACGTAAATATACTTGCCGTAAAGAGTGACCATAGCGTTAATTTCTCACTTCTTCACCTTTTTCCACCACTTATCACCATAAGAATTATATTAAAGTATATATTTAAGTCCTTTGCAAATTCAATCAAATTCTTAAACAGCATGCGCGGCCCTTTCCGGCAAAAAAACGGCATGACCGCCTGAGCGGCCACGCCGTGTCTACGTTTTCCCAGAAACCGGACTTCAGCTTTTATGCTCCAGCTGAATAGTCACTGTCGTCACGTCGCAAACGGCGGAAGGGCCGAAATACTGCACCGCGCCTGGGAACAGATATCTGTCGTTCATAGCCCAGTCCTCGCGGTTCTTCTCCAGCGCCCTGAAAACCGGCCCGTCCAGTTCTACGAGCGCCTTTTTTATCACCGGCTTCAGCTGTCCGTTCCGTTTTTCCATATTCATCATCATGGTAAGCGGAATACCTCCGGCGATCCATTCGTCCGCCGGCTTAGTGAGGTTCTTTATCGAAGAAAGATAACCGGTAAAACCGGAATTTATCAGAGCGCAGGCATTGTATCCCAGAGAATAACAGTAATCCGCGTCGAAATTAGACGGGAAGGCGCATCTGCCCTCATAACCGAAGAAATGGGCCTGCGTCGAGAACTTTCCTTTGTAGGTGCCGGCTTTCTTCATGCCGTCGAGCTTTTTCGTCAGCATGGCGATGAGCAGCTTCTCCGTGTCTATCCTCGAGACCTGCACGTTGCCGTGCGGATCCCTGTCCATAAGCAGCTGCGCCTTTATGCCGTCCGGCAGAGAAGCGAAGACTTTGGCGTTCTCCGGAGAAAGAGCCTTCTCTACTATCTCGAATTTGCGGTTCTGGTCCGCGCCGTTGTATTCCCCGTTCTTCTCGAGTCCGTGCGTTATGTCGTTGAGACTGGCTATCATGGCCTTCATCTCCGGAATGAACTCTATTAGCCCTTCCGGGACTATCACTATGCCGAAATTTTTGCCCTTCTCGGCTCTTCTCACGACGATATCGGCTATATAGTCGACTATCTGGCCCAGCGACATCTTCTTCTGTTCCACTTCTTCGGAAATAAGAATTATATTAGGCTGGGTCTGCAAGCCTGCCTCGAGAGCCACGTGCGAAGCGCTCCGGCCCATTATTTTAATGAAATGCCAGTATTTCTTGGCGGAATTGGCGTCGCGCTGTATATTCCCTATCAGTTCGGCGTAAGTCTTGGTCGCCGTGTCAAAGCCGAAAGATATCTCTATCTGCCCGTTTTTAAGATCGCCGTCTATGGTCTTGGGGCAGCCTATAACCTGTATGCCGGCGTTATGCTTTATAAACCATTCGGCCATGAGCGCCGCATTGGTGTTGGAATCGTCCCCGCCGATTATAACCACGGCTGATATCCCCAGCTTCTTACACACTTCCCAGCTCTTTTTGAACTGCTCTTCCGTCTCCAGCTTCGTTCTGCCGGAACCTATTATGTCGAAACCGCCGGTGTTCCTGTAAGAGTTTATAAACTCGTCGGTAAATTCAATATATTTGCCTTCCGTTATACCCGCGGGCCCGCCGAGAAAACCGTAAAGTTTATTGTCCCGACCGGCATGTTTGAGAGCGTCGTAAAGCCCGGCTATCACATTATGTCCGCCCGGGGCCTGCCCGCCTGAAAGTATAACGCCGACATTGAGCGGCTTCACCGTCCGCTTTGTCTGCGAAGCCTTAAAACTCACCATGGGCTTGCCGTAGGTGTTGGGGAATATACTTTTTATCTGTTCCCTGTCGCCGGCCGACTCGGTGTTCTCACCCTTCACCAGCTCAAGACGATCTATTCCGTTTCTCAGAGAAACCGGAAGCTTGGGCCGGTATTTAAGTCTTTCCTGCTGTAAAGGCGATATAGTTGACATATTTACCCTCTTAAAATAAAAATTTATTAATTAAATTTTACAATTTATTCCCCCGCCTAGTAAACCGCGGCGGAGATATATCAATTATCAGAGTTTCCCGACAACATTCATAGCTCCGCGCTTCTTATCTCCGGCAAGAATCACATAAGAGAATACGGACTGGATAACGATATGAAATAAATAACTCATGAGATATGACAAACATATTCCCTTAGTCCCTAAATTCATATTTTTCACGAATAAAAAATTAAAAAACAAAAAAACAACAGCCCATAAAGCATTAAATATAAATCCGTACCATGCATGATCCTTACTTAAAATTATTTGTCCTATTATGCTGTTTGCCACACTTATTACTCCGGCCATCATCATAATAAAAAACGCAGCCTTAAATTCCAGATAAGTCTTACCGTACATCGACAACAAAAGGCCGCTTAATCCTGATAACAACAAAGCTACAGCCAACGCACTTCCGGTGTTAAAAAATAAACTGTATTTGAATATTTTTTTATACCGTCCCGAGTCTTCTGCTGAATTAAGATTCGATAATAAAGGTAAAACGACACGACCGGTTACTGAAGGAATAAATATAACCGTAGATTGCCATTGTCTTATTATGTCAAATCCGGCCATGGCGCCGTAACCGGCCGGAGAATTAACAAGTATCGTATTTGCTACCCAGTAAATCGGGGTACATAAAAAACCACCGAAAGCAGCAGGAAGACTGAATTTCCATAAAATGGAAATTTCGTCGGATATATTTTTAAAACCGAAGTTGATAGAATATTTCCGCAAAGTTTTTCTTAAATAATATAAGCCTATAATAAACATCACGAAAAGATATAAAAGCAATCCGCACAAAGCCCCGTCCACTCCGCCGAAGTAGGCGCCGGCGGCTGAGCCCGATATAAGAAAAAGCACGGATATTATATTCTGTTTGAAAACGCAAAAAAATTCTTCAAAACCCACGAGAATGCCGTTTATCACCCCGGAAGTGGTGAGAAAAAGAATCATAAACGATCCCAGATGAAGAGGCCTTATAAGTTCTCTGGTGTTAAGTGAATGCACAGCTATATGTTCCGAAAAGACAAAACATAATAAAAAAACGACAAAAGCCAATATAAAAGTTGAAATCAACGAAAGGTTTATGATTTTTCTGGTCTTTTCAAGATCTTTTAATCTGTATTCGGCAATATATTTCGTAGCTGTGGTTCCGAGAGCAAAGGAAGAAAAGACGATAAACATATTTATCGTAGATCTTACCATACCGTATTGACCGTAATAATACTTGCCGAGTATATGAGAAAGTATTATTCCCACAATCAGCATGGAAACATTATAACTCAATCCTGACAGAAGCGACCAAAAAGTTCCGTCAGCAAATCGTCTGGCAAGGTCTGATTTTTTATATTTATCTACTAAAACATTAAAATTCATTTATAAATATTATCTTTTTTTAAATCGTATATTATATCGGTATACATCTTGGCCTGCGAGTCCCTGTCGTATTTCTCGGCTATATTATTAAGCGCGTTCTCGCCAAGTTTTTTACATAATTCCGGGTCATCACGCAGTTTTATTATTCCTTTAGCCATAGCTTCGGCGTTCTCGGGCTCAATCGCTATTCCGGATTCCGCGTCCAGAACAAGTTTCGCGGCGTATCCTTCCACGCCTATCAGTATAGGCTTCGCGCAGCCGGCGCTCTCGAATATTTTCGACGGGATAACAGTTTTAAAAAGATCCGTCTTTTTTAAGTGCACCAGACTGACGTCGCTAGAGCATATCCAGTCGGCTATTTCATTTTTAGGCTTAAGCCCGGCGAAGATAATATTATCCAGCTTGCGCTTCCTTGCTTCCTCAGCCAAAGTCTCTTTCTGAGCTCCGTCGCCTATCAGATATATAATTATATCATTCTTGCCCTTTTTCTTAAGTATTTCCGCCGCGTCGATCGCCGTCTCAAGCCCGCAGGCCATACCTATGGTCCCGATATAGCTGCATATAAATTTACCCTTAAGACCGTGCTCGGATAATAAGGCCTCGTTTTTCCCGCGCGGATAAAACATTTTTCTGTCCACACCGTTCATAACGATAGATATCTTTTCGGAAGGCACTCCTCTTCCTATAAGTCTTTCCTTATACCCCTCTCCCACAGTGACTATATGTTTAGCGGCCCGGTACATAATTTTTTCCATTATTCCTATAATTTTAAGTACAGATACAGGAATACCGGCGCCTACGGCATTAACTGACTCCGGCCATATATCGCGCACCTCCAGAATAAAAGGAAAACGCCTTATCCAATGCAGCAGCACGCCGGCCCAGCCGCAGAAAAACTGAGGGCTCGTGGCTATCATAATATCCGGCTTCTTCATAAACAGACAGGTCCGGACGGCGCTGAACATATACGACAGATAATTTATTATTCTGCGCGCGGCGCCTTTATTTGGGGCTATATATGTCTTTACCCGGATAACGTTTACACCTTTTACAATTTCTTCAGTGCGGCGGTTCTCATAACCCTTATAAACTATGCCGTTGGGAACGTTAGGCGCGCAGGTGACCACCGTAACTTTATGCCCTGACGCGGTCCACCTTTCCGCAAGGGCGCTCACCCTAGAAGCAGGGGCGTTCCCTTCCGGCGGATAATAATGCGTGAGAAATAATATTTTCATATAACGTAAATACTTGTCGTTATTTTAAACGGCAGAACCGTGCGGGTTTTAAAACATATAACTGGCGACTTTTGTTCGACACCAAATTCCGGTGAATATCTCCCAGCGGCGGGCGAAATTTCCATAGAATCGCAATCCGTCTTTAAAGCCAGACTGACTTCGCCGCAATCTATTTTAACGGTCTTATCGTCTATTATGAATATTTTATATTCGGGCGAAAAATGAAACATGAGCGCGATATCGTGCGCTCCCGCCCCCTGAAGATAATCTCCTATTATAAGACCGCCTTCGGATATTATCCAGTCCCTTTCGTGAATAATGCCGGAATAACCGTTATGGGCCGCGGAAAACATTTCCCTGCTGAAAAATCTTTTTATGATGCGCGCCCTACCGGCGACTCTGTGGGCACTCCAGACATAAGAGGAATCTTTACCGTCGATAACAGCGGTATTGTGCCCCGCCGTTCCGCGCTGCTGACGCCTTATATCCGACTGTATATACTGTTTAGTTCCGGAATCGCATATTATACGTTTGTCTTTATGCCACAGTTCGAAAGTGAGCGTGTCGGCGTGCGAGTGTCCGGGCTGATAATCAGGCCCTATCGGAGCGCCGTCGCAGATACAGGTCCAGTCGCCGCGCTGCAAGCGCGCGTACCCCGTGTCAGGCAGATCGTATGAAGAGGAAACACTTAAGCCCTCTGTCCTAAAACCTAAAGCGGCGGCGTATTCCAATAATTTATCGGGAGCCGCGGCTATTCCGTGCGCGGCGTCGTTGAACAGACATATTTTCCCGTCCGGTCCGGTCATTACGGCCAGCCATCTGAGCATTTTTGTTATATAAAGATCCGCGTCGAGAGGCGAAGATATGTTTTTTAGATCCAGCAGATCCTCGAGAATGATACTGTGATACATAGCGGAACGCTCGAAATGGCCTCCGTCGTTCAGTATCTGCTCCGGAAGCTGGTCCCGGTATACGGCCAGTCCCTTTTCCAGCCATTCAGAAGCTTCCGCACCGTCGAAGAAACATCCGGCGAAAACAAGGGCTTTGGCATTGGCTAAAAGATGATTAGCCATAAGATGATATTCCAGACTTTTCCCAAGATAACGAGTCTGCACCGCCAGAGAATGCAGAGCCTCCGCGGACAGCTCGTGCCCGGCCAGACGCCATTTTATCCAGTTGACTATACGCAAAGACAGCGTATAAGGCTCCCAGCCGTTGCCGGTAGCCGGCGGATTTTCCTTTATCCATCTCTCTATCCACAAAGCGCCGGCTTCTCCGGTAATATCAGGCTGTCTGAGAAAATCGAAATAATGCAGATTATAAAGCCAAAGTTTATTTATACCGGCGTCGTTCCAGCCCGAAGCGTCTTTAATTTCATGCTCCTCGTTAATAAACCTGAAACGGCACCCGCCAAAAAAACAGTCCGTCGCCGCGGCGAAAGCGCGTTTTTTCACGCAGCGTCCGTTAACTTCAGGCGCAGGCCTGAGATCCGGTTTGGGCCGGAAAGTCTTAAACAGAAGTCTGTGATAAAACTGTCCCGGCCTCAGATAACTCAGAGTCTCGGCATACTTAAGAACGGTGTTCATTCGATATCTATCCACTTCCCCTGTTTCACGCTCTCTATACAGGCGAATGAAGCGAGCGTTGTATTCCTGATACTTTCGAAAGGAATAAGCGGCTCCCCGCCTTTATTAAGTCTGTCGTTTAACAGCGCGAACTGCGCTTTATGTCCCTTGTCCAAACCGGAGACCATATGCGAAAATCCCCGCACGCCGTAACCTGACAGTTTCCGCCAGTTATCCAGAACGAGCACGGAATTCTGCGCGAAAAGTTCTATTCTTTCCTTGGCATAAGACTTGGACCCGTTAGAAAAATAATTTATAACCGCGTTCGAGCCGTTCTCGTATTTAAGGAGCATACTGGCATTATCCGTATTTTCGCGCGGCGAAGTACCCAGCGCGTTCATACAAACGGAAACGACCCTGCTGCCGGCAAGAAAAGAGCACAGGTCTATAAAATGACAGGCCTCCCCGATTATTCTGCCTCCGCCTGTCTCCATGTCGTGGACCCACATTTCGGGAGGAATAAAACCGGCGTTCACAGTGGCCGTTATATTCTTAGGCCCCTGCCCCGACAACTGTTTCATCTTTACCGCGAAAGGAGAAAATCTGCGGTTGAATCCGACAGTCAGCGAAACTTTGTCCCCTGCGGCCCGGTAAACTTCTTCTATTTCCTTAAATTCGGCCGCGTTAAGACACAGCGGCTTCTCAACGAAAACGCTTTTACCCGCCTTAAGAGCCTCTTTAACGAATCCGGCGTGCAGATTATGCCTGGTGCATATTATGACCAGCCCCACGTCCGGATCCTTAAGTATCTGCCCGGAATCGCTCGTGGCGTATTCGGCGCCGGCCTTTTTCGCGAGTATCTTCGCGGTTAGACCGTGGGCGCTGGAGATATACTTTATCTTCGCTCCGGCGGCGGTCAGGCAGGGAACTATCGTAGACGAAGCGAAATTGCCTGCGCCTATGATACCGATATTGCCTTTACCCGTGGGCATACGCTTATCGGAAAAGACAGGGACCGTGGAAGACAACTGAGCGCCGTCCGAAAACTTTATCAGCGAAGCTATCGAGCCCTTTTTGCGCATATCTCCGTAGATCTGAATATAATCCTTAAGCTCGACTGATTCGGAGATAAGCGGTTTTACTTTAAGCCCGCCCGAGGCTATAGCATGAAGCACGGCTTCGAAATTCCTTTTTTCAGTCCATCGGGCATACGCCAGCGGATAATCGTGCCCTTTGTTTTCATACTCTTCGTCGTAACGTCCGGCCCCGTAGGAACAGGAGACCTGAAAAGTGAGTTCCTTCTTATAAAAATCATCGCGGCGCATATTCAGACCTATAACGCCGACCAGAACTATCCTGCCGCGCTTGCGGCTCATCTGGCAGGCCTGATGAATAACCTCGTCGCCTTTCGCCGAAGCCGTTATCAGCACGCCGTCCGCGCCGGTCTCGCCTGTGATATTCTCCACGAATCTCACGGGATCGCCGTCTTTCGCCGGATTAAAGCCCGTTATTCCCAGTTCTTCGGCCATATCCACTTTGCTCTGGTCGAAATCCGTACCGATAACGCGGCAGCCGCAGGCCTTTAAAAGCTGCGCGGCTATAAGCCCTATTAAACCGAGCCCTATAACAACAACTGTCTCCCCGAACTGGGGATTAAGATTGCGTATGCCCTGCATGGCAATAGAACCTATCACCGTAAAAGCGGCCTCGTCGTCAGAGACCTCGTCCGGTATCTTTGCCGTAAGGTTTTTAGGCACACAGACGAATTCTGCGTGATTCCCGTTAGAAGCCACGCGGTCCCCTATATTAAACTCTGTTACTCCGCGGCCTACTTCCACGACGCGGCCCACATTGCAGTAGCCCAGAGGAAGAGGCTGGTTAAGTTTATTGAACACCGCCTCCAGAGTAGGAATAAGCCCTTCGGTTCGTATCTTATCCAGCACCTGCTTAACTTTATCAGGCTGCTGTCTGGCTTTGTCTATAAGATTAGCCTTGCCGAACTCGACAAGCATCCTTTCCGTGCCCAAAGACACCAGCGTGCGGCTGGTCCGCACGAGCACGCATCCGGCCCTGACCTGCGGCACCGGCACTTCCTCGAGCAGCGTCCCGCCTTTCTTCAAATCCTGTATTATCTGTTTCATTATTATAAAGTCCTCAGCAGTTTATATTTCTTCTATCTTTAATTTCAATTTCCCCGCTCCCGTAAGAATCGGCTTTGGGATTATCCGGTAATCGCAGTCCACGGATATGTTTGTCATATCGAAGAGCTGTTCCGGAACAAATTCGCCTTTACCGGAAGGGACCATATACACAGTCATCTTTCCTGGAACCTTTTGCGAAACCTGAATAAATCTAGCATAATCGAAAGCCCTATGATGCCTGCCGAAAATCAAAGCCGTCAGAGATATCATCTTACCTTCAGAATCAGTTACGAAATCCCCGCTCCGCCCGGCTGTGACAGAAAAAGCGGAACATCTGCCGCTCTCAGTCGTCTTTTCGCATTTCACAAGATCTCCGGTATCGTAACGTATTAAAGGCATATCGTAATTCCTGTAAGAAGTCCCGAAAAGATGCCCGTTCCCAGAGACTTCAGCGTAACCGTATGTCGCGAAAGGCTCGTACAAATTATGAAATTTACCTTTATTATAAGCCAGAACGCACATCTCAGAATGACCGTACCACGATACGAAAGGCAAACCGTATTTATCGAATTTATCCGTCATATAGGGATGCGGATATTCAGAACTGAGCAGCAGCCCTTTCAATCCGCTAAACAGCGAGCTTATTTCTTCTTCCGAATATTTTTCTTCCGCCTCGCATATAAAATTATATACCGTGGACGGATAACCGTGCAGATATTTCACGCCGCATTTTTTTATGATATAAAGAATATCCGCTTCTAGTTCAGTAAAAGGTTTATAAGTGTTCAATATAAATTCATTATGAACAGGATTATAGATATAATTGCGATTCCCTATATTTTTCCCGCGTAAAGTCATCTTAGGAATACGGTAATCATATCCTAAAGAAGCCCATATCCTGTGCATATGCGCCCATTCCCTGGCCCAGCAGTTTTTATCCGTATAGAACATAAAAGGGCTGCCGGTTGTACCGCCGGTATTTAATTTATAAGCGCCGGAAAATTCCGGCATATTAAGCCGGAAAAAATCTTTATCTGTTCCCGGCAGTTTCTTAAAATCTTCGAATGATCTTATATTTAAATCAAGGACTCCGGCTTTTTTATAAAGTTCATGATAACATTTAAAATTATTCCTGGCATAATTTACTATATCGTTAAGTCCTTCGATTATAAATTCATCTTCTGCTTTTACATCACCGGACAACCTGTTTATAAGAGAGACGTTTTCATTATAAGCCTTACCTAGTCTTAATGGAAAAGGAACATATGCCAGATATTTCCCTATCCCGTAAGGAATATGCTCCGCGAACTCTTTTAATCCTTGCCTTATATTCATAAATTTTATCTTGGGTACACCTGCAATACTCTACGCAAACCTTTATTTGCCGATATCTGCAAATGTTCCAAACCAAAATTAAGATTAAATTCTATTATGCTTATCCCATTATTTATTACTGCAAAATCCCACCTAATAATTTCTAATGCAGGAAATTTTGAGGCAATTTCAATAATTTTACTTTTTATTTTATTGCAGTTATCTATTCCTTTTTCGACAAAAAGCTGTAATATTAGTATCAATTTAAGATTCTGTCTGTATTCAACGCAATCCAGATGACATTTATAATTAAAGAGTAATTCAAACCTCTTAAAAGAGTCTTTGATATAATAACTCATAAAATTTATTTCACTACAGCTAAAATATTTTTAAACATATTTAAATTATCTTCAAATATTTTACTGTTTTTGGACATATCGATGGCATACTGGATTGCTCCTCTCCGCATATCCAGTCTTTCATCTTTATTCATATGATAATATTCCATTACTTTTTCTTTAAACATATTTGACTTATCTAAAGATATTTCCCAACCAGCATTATATTTTGACACATCGTGCCAAAGCGTTTGATCACTAATTATAACAGGCAAACCTGCAGACAATGCTTCATGTATAGCATATCCGAAATTTTCTCCCTTTGTCAATAAACAAAAGATATCATAAGCTTTTAAGACATTTTGAACATTTTCATGTAGAACTACCCCACAATATTTAATATTAATATGCTTTGGTGCCTTTAGTATAATTTTTTTACAATAATCCCAATATGTAGGATCTGATAATGGCCCGTATATATCTAACTTAACATTAATTTTAAGATCTATTAATTCATGTATAAGCAACAATAAATTTTTATGTGGATTAATTCTGGATAAAAAAATCAATCTAAGAATATCATTTTTGGGCAACTCAGGAGTAAAACATTTGTACCTTCTCGGAAAATCTAAAGCGAAATAAATACGTCCACAAGATATTTTTGGAAACACCTTAATAAGAACTTTTTTTTCTTCTTCGGTTGAAACATTAAAAGATATTTTTTTATATAAACCAGATAATCTCCATAAAAATAACATAATCTTTTTCTTTAACTTTTTTTGAGATAAGGCACCAAGAAAAAATTCACCTCGAGGGTGTAACAAAACAGGAATATTTCTTTTTTTACTAAATGATAAAGCAAGTAAAGGGGACAAAGAAAATTTCACATTCCAAAAAGATTGTAAATATAACAAATCGAAGTCAGTAGAATTAATTATACGTCTATAAACAAAAACATTGCATTCTTTTGGAGATAAATAACGTACATAAGCATGCCCGACTTTTTCCCAAACACCACACCTTACATTCTCATAAGGAACTGTCTCTTTATAAGAATCACGATCCCTAGTAACTATGTAGAAATCAAAATAATCATACAAAGCATCAACAAGGTTACTAATTGCCTGTATAGGCCCGCCACACTTATATCCCGGTAAATATGTATTTAAAAATATTAAAATATTACTTTTTTTAAACATTTTAATTTATTTCGATATATTTAACATCATAAGATCTAAATAACAAACAATCGAGCAGTTTATCATTTTAATCTATGGTTTGACCTTTCTTTATATTTTTTATTTCACTAATGATATTCCTTGGTATTGACATCGGAAACATTAGTTCTACATCTTTTAAGGGAATAGCACTATGTTTTTTTAAAATAAACTGCTCAAATTTATTAATATTATAACCAATGTCCTTATAATTTTGTTGAATTAAAATTGCATTAGGATATTTTTCAAGTAGTGAAATAACAGGGTCATCTTCTGAATGATAGAAATGTATTATGGGTTTGCCTGTAATAATATAATCGGATAATTTCCCCGGAATCTGACAAATTCCCCTTATATTACCGATGGAAATAAACATATCCGCCTTCTTAATTGCTTCTTCGACTTCAACTAAAGTTCCCCAAGGATGTAAAACAATTTGCCTGTTTTTTTTACTGATTTTTCTAACTAAATCAGTTCCTTCCCCTGAAATAAAAAAATGCGCGAATAGATTTTTATTCACAGACAAAATTTTATCTAAAAAATCAATAGTAAAATCTACCGGCCTTACTTTTTTACCGACTGTTCCGGTGTATAACAGAGTAATTTCCTTTGGATCCACCTCTCTTTTCTCATTTCCATTTGCGCCAAAAGAACCGACGCTATAATCAGAAAACGGGTGTTCTATTTTTACCATTTTATCTTTGAACTCGGCAAAATTATCAGTTATAAATTTTTGATTATGCGAAATATATAGGAATCTGTTAGACGATCGAATTAATGAACGTTCAAAAGCTAGATTATTATTATATTTTAAAAATTTAATTATTTTCGAATGATAAATATTACCATTATCAGCAAAGGGGTCGAAAAGAATAGGAACCATAAAAGTATTATCATCTTTTTTAATCGAAGCCATCGCAGCCTCGAAAGTCTCTGCCGGCATACAGCAAGGAATTAAAATATTCGATTTACCTGTTTTACATTTTTCCAAGGCTTCACCATATGATTTCACCGCTTTCTTAAATAACATTATTTTTCTGAATAAAATCATACTGATAAACTTTTTTAAATTAAATAACATGAAAACAGTATGCCAAAAGGCCTTCATAAAACCATGGCTATCTTTTCGCTTATTACTAAGGCGTGTTCGCATGATTATATGAGGAAAATCAATAAAAACAAACTCTATACCTTCAATTATTTCCCCGCTTTTGTGTTTTCCAGAAGTGTCGACACAAACGATTGTCACTTCATTTGTCTTAGCCGCTTCTTTCGCTAAATTCAAAACACATTTAGAAACAGAAGAAATAGTAGGAAAAAACTCTCCGGTAAGAAAAATTAATTTTGGCTCGCGTGATTTCATATGTAACTCTATTTTTCACTCCATTCTTTTAATTCGGTAAGCATAGTCTCATAAGAATCAGGCAAAGAATATTTAAAATCGTTTATGGTGTTAACCATACTCTTATCACAAAAATAAGAATCACAAGGCACTACATACACATCTCTTTTATCCCATACTTTCTGCAAAAGTTTTAGTAATTCGTATTTAGATATTTTTTTAGACATACTAAGCTGATACAGGCCGGTCAAATTAAATTTTATCGCTTTGTCTATGAATTTAGACAATTCCAATGTGGTAACGCCGGACCAGAAAGCATTGGTAAAACCATTTATATTACCGGAAGAATTCATAAACCAACTGAAAAGCCCAGTTCCTGTCTTCAATTCCGGACCTATTATAGAAGTCCTTATAGTCAAATCCTTTTTATTAATAATTTCCCCTAAAGCTTTAGTTCTGGCATAATATGTTTCTCCATCTCTAAAATCAATATCACTATAATGTCCGGTCTTACCTGAAAAAACACAGTCTGTACTTATATGAATAAGTTTAAATTTCAATTCTTCTCCGAGCTTCGTCAGATAATTAGGAAAATAACTGTTAGTTAGGATAGCTAAAGGAATATCTGCTTCACTGGCTTTTACAAGCAAACCCACACAATTAATAACTATATCAGGTTTTTCTTTTTCTAATATTTGCCTGACCAATTTCGAATCTGTTATATCAACGGATAAAACATCGATATCTTTAGCTTTCCTTGCACATCTGACTATCGTATAATCGTCGTTAATTTGCAAATATTTCGCCAAAACATGTCCCAACATCCCGTAAGCGCCGAAAATTAAAACTTTCTTATTCATACTCTTCCCCACACAGTACGGTTAACATAGTCTATATAGCTTATAATAATACGCACTACTTTCCTTGACACATTATCAGATTCATAATCTTTAACTGTTTTCATTGGACCGTAATCTCGATTCTGCTTCATTGTAATATCTATTGCATCTATAACATTATCAGGAATAAGTCCTGACATTATCAGAGTCCCTTCATCCATACCCTCGGGGCGTTCGTGAGCCTGCCTTATAGTTATCGCAGGGAAACCAAGTATTGATGATTCTTCCGTAATGGTTCCGCTATCCGAAATAACGCAACATGCTTCTTTTTGCAGTTTTATATAATCAAAGAAGCCTAAAGGTTTAAGAAATTCCACTTTAGGATCTAAAGCATTGTAACTAATACCTAATGATTCCATCTTTTTTCTTGTACGCGGGTGTGTGGACACAATTATCTTCTTGTTATAATGATTAGCTATTTTTTTTAATGTTAATATAAAATTATTAAAATTAATGGAAGAGTCTATATTTTCTTCTCTGTGCGCGCTTACCACGAAATAATCTTTTTTTTCTAAAGATAATCGTTTCAAAACATCTGATTCTTCTATTTCACTTTTATGATAATTCAGGACTTCCGACATCGAAGACCCTGTTTTTATTATAGTTTCCGGTTTTATCCCTTCTCTTAATAAATATCCTCTTGCATGCTCAGTCAAAACCATATTGATATCGCTAAGATGATCTATTACTTTTCTGTTAAGTTCTTCCGGAACACGCTGGTCGAAACACCTGTTTCCGGCTTCCATATGAAAAACCGGTATTTTTCTTCTTTTTGCCGCTATAACAGACAGACAACTGTTTGTATCACCGTAAAGAAGCAGCGCGTCAGGAGCCTCCTTAGCCATTACTTCGTCAGCCCTAGAAATGATATTTCCTATCGTTTCAGCAGTAGTTTTTCCTGTTGCATTAAGAAAATAATCAGGTTTCCTTATCCTCATCTGCTTAAAAAATATTTCATTCAATTCATAATCAAAATTCTGCCCTGTATGTACCAAGATATGATTCGTATGTTTTTCCAACTCTTCTACAACCATACTCAGCTTTATTATCTCGGGGCGAGTGCCAACAATTGTCATTATTTTACGCATATCTATCCTCAGAATTTATCCCAATTGACCCAAAAACTGCTTTCATACCGTACACTGTCTGTTACACTTTCGCCAAATAATTTATCAGAAAAAACAATCAGGATAGAATCTTCCCGCTCTGCTTTTATACAATTAGCATAGCCGGCAGGGACACAAACTATCTTACTGTCCGATTCTGACAAGTGAATTATCTCCGCTTTAAGATCAGCAGAAGGCTTATCCCAGTTATCTATTTTCACCAAACCAATGGTGAAACCGCCCTTTATACAATAAAAACTTTTCTGTTCGTGTTTATGCCCGTGCCAGCCTCTGATTATTTTTGTGCTTTTCTGATGAATAACATAAAAACGTTTCATTCCTAACAGAGAAAATTTATTTATACTCGATATCTGCCCTCTGTTATCTTTAAAAATCTCTCCGTTGATTATCTTAACATCCGCCATAGCCAAGCCCCAGATCTTCTCTTACTATTTTTAACTTCCTCAACAGTTCTTTCATTCCTTCGATATCGAGCCTTTCGGTATTGTGAGAATTATATGTGTCTACTTCATTGATTTTCTCTGACCCTTCGATGAAATACTTATCATAATTAAGATCTCTTGTGTCACAAGGAATCCTAAAATACTTTTTCGCATCCTCAGCTTTTGCCATTTCTTCTCTGGTCACCAGCGTTTCATAAAGCTTTTCCCCGTGCCGAGTGCCTATGATCTTTATTTCAGCATTGGAATTATACAATTCTCTTATCGCTTTAGCCAATGTCATTAATGTGGCGGCGGGAGCTTTCTGCACAAAAAGATCCCCGTTAATTCCATGCTGCCATGCGTAAATAACAAGATCTACAGCATCGTCCAGAGTCATCATAAATCTTGTCATTTCCGGGTTTGTAATAGTGATTGCTTTCCCCGTTTTTATCTGCTCTATCCATAGAGGAATCACTGAACCTCTGCTACCCATTACATTCCCATACCTCGTACAACAAATTGTAGTCGGAGAATTTACTCCGAGCCTTCGCCCCTCAGCTACAGCCACTTTCTCCATCATAGCTTTAGAAATACCCATTGCATTAATAGGATAAGCGGCTTTATCCGTGCTCAATACTATTATATTTTTTACTCCATGTTGAACAGCAGACAATAAAACATTATTTGTCCCTATAACATTCGTTTGAACAGCCTGCATAGGAAAAAACTCACAGCTAGGGACCTGTTTTAACGCAGCGGCGGAAAATACATAATCAACGTCTGACATTACACCGTCAACACTCTGTCTGTCTCGCACATCTCCGATATAGAACTTCACTTTATCATTCTGAAGCGCATGACGCATATCATCCTGTTTTTTTTCATCACGGCTGAATATGCGTATTTCTTTGACGTCGGAATTAAGAAAACGACGCAGGACAGCCGTACCAAAACTCCCGGTGCCGCCAGTAATCAATAAAATTTTATTCTTAAAAATATTATTTTCCATAAATTTAATATTCAAAGCCATTAATAATATATACTAGTTCCTCTAAATTTCCATTCAATAAACTACCATGTTTAAGCAATGATAGCAAAAAGAATAATTCGAATAAAGTTAATAACAAACAAACTATTGGAATCCAGACGAGATATTTCCTTTTTGATAAATATATATACCTGAAAATAGTCGCGTTCCATATAACTACAAACGGATTAATAAATCTGCTTATTAAATTAGAATTATTGCCAAAGACTCCTATCAGCATAAATGGGAAAAGAGAAGTCTTAAATAAAAAATTTAGTAATTTGTCTTCATATAAAAAATGATAACGCGAAAAAGATTTATTTAATAAATAAATAGTGGAAATATATGTTAATCCTGGAAGCAATAAAAATAAAAAGCCAGAAAAATTCATTGAAGTTGATAGATAACCTGAAAAACTTTTTATATTAAAAACACTAAAAAATCGTACTCCATAATTAAAAAACATTAATAATAGAAATATGAATAATAAAAATATAAAAAATTGGAGAACACCGATTTTTTTCCTTATGTCTATATAATAAAGAGGAACAATAGCGAATAATAAAAAAATAGAACTATGTGACAAAAATGATAAAAGAAATAAAATACCACCTGCTATTTTTTTATTATCAAAGACGAAATAATATAATCCGAGTAAAAATACAGGAAAAGCAAAATAATATCTTATCTGATTAACCATGAAAATATAAATCAACGGGAAAGAAAACAGTAAAAGTAAAATTCTTTTTTTACTTAATTTATTTATTAAGATTCCCCAGATTAACATCATTAACACGTAAAAACTCTGATAAAAAAATTCGAAACTATATCCTCTATTGTAAAAAAATTCTGATATTTTTCTAAAAACAAATTCATAATTAAACCAGTCACATTGAGTATAAATATATTTATACCCCAAATAATCAGTATTTTGATGAATGGGATAAAAAAAACAAAAATAAATTAAAACTAAAAAAAGAAAATATCCGATATTCTTTAATCTGAAATATGATAAAAATTTTGAAATAGCGATATTCATTTATTTTTATTTATTACTATGCATATCCTCCCGCAGGCTTTGCCGTCGCCGTAGGGGTTTACCGCCTTGCTCATGGTATTATAATAAACGCTGTCTTCTATAAGTTTCGATACTTCCGCTATTATCTTATTAAAATCTGTCCCGACAAGTTTTACCGTACCGGCTGTAACAGCTTCCGGGCGTTCGGTGGTGTTACGCATAACCAGAACCGGCTTGCCGAGGCCTGGGGCTTCTTCCTGTATACCGCCGCTGTCGGTAAGGACCAGATATGATTTTTCCATAAGATATACGAAAGGAAGATAATCCAAAGGTTCTATAAAAAACATATTTTCAGGCCTATCCGAACCGAATATCTCGTGTATAGGTTCACGGACATGAGGATTCAGGTGCATTGGATATACGAAATCAACATAACTGTATTTTTTATTAAGCGCCTTTAAAGCACGGCAGATCGAAAAGAATCCTTCTCCGAAATTTTCCCGCCGGTGCCCGGTGATAAGAACAAGTTTTCTGCCGGAAGCGAGTCTGTCCGCGTCGTATCCGGATTTTTTCAGTTCAGCGCTCAGTTCATTCCGCATATCAATAGACGCTGCTATTTTCGCCGTTACGGCGTGCAGAGCGTCTATCACCGTATTGCCGGTAACGAATATTCTTTCGCCGGGAACGTTTTCCCTGAGCAGATTCTCTCTGCTCAGCGGGGTAGGCGCGAAATGATAAGAGGCTATGCGGCCGGTTATCTGCCTGTTCATCTCTTCAGGCCACGGGCTGTAGATATCATTCGTCCGCAGTCCGGCTTCCACATGGCCGACAGGAATACGCTGATAAAAAGCAGCGAGGGCGGAAGCCATTGTCGTGGTGGTGTCGCCGTGCACCAGAACGATATCGGGCTTTATGTCGGAAAAAACGTTTTTAAGCCCGGTCAGGACCCGCGCGGTTATATCGTACAGATCCTGTCCTGCTTTCATTATATTCAGATCACAGTCTGGCTTTATGTCGAACAGATTAAGCACCTGATCCAGCATCTGACGGTGCTGGGCCGTTACGCAAACCGTGGTGCTGAAATGCTCTTTATCCGACTGCAAAGCCTTAACCAGCGGGGCCATTTTTATGGCCTCGGGGCGGGTTCCGAACACAAGAGCTACTTTTTTCATCTCAGGCTGTTTTATTCCTTACCCCGCAGAAATCGAGAATCGTCTTGTCGCCGGCTTCCGGCAATGCCTTGAACTGATTGTGCGCCACGAGAAAAACGACGATATCAGCCTTATCGTAAGCTTCTTTATAATCCGTAAGTTTGAATACGCTGTGCTCGGAGACATAGGGTTCCGATATCGTTATCTTGCAGTCGCCGCAGGTCTGAAGGACGCGGCTCACTATATATTTCGCCGGAGATTCCCGGAGATCGTCTATATTCGGTTTAAAAGCCAGTCCCATCATGGCGGTAACGGGCTTTCTGCCGTTTTTCAGCTCGAACTTTAGCATTTCGCTGCGCACACGCTCGGCGCACCAGAAGGCTTTGTAATTGTTTATCTCGCGGGCCTTCGCTATAAGCTGTGATTCCACAGGGAAATCAGCCGTCAGGAAATAAGGATCGACGGCTATGCAGTGTCCGCCTACGCCGCAGCCCGGATTCAGTATTTTAACTCTGGGATGTTTATTTGCGAGCGATATAAGCTCCCAGACGTTTATGCCGGCTTTATCGCATATGAGCGAAAGCTCATTGGCGAAAGCTATCTGCACGTCTCGGCTGGAGTTTTCGGTAAGTTTGCACATTTCGGCGGTTCTGGCATTGGTCTTATGCAGTTTACCCTTTACGAACAGCGAATAGAAGGATATGGCCTTTTCCGTTGATTCCGGATTTATCCCGCCGATGACTCTGTCATTGTTGACAAGTTCGTGTATGACATTGCCGGGAAGCACGCGCTCGGGGCAGTAGGCTATATATATCTTACCTTTAAGCTGAGGCTTTTTCGCAAAGATAAGATGCGTCATAAGATCTGTCGTGCCGACGGGAGATGTTGATTCTATTATGAACAGGTCGCCTTCTTTGAGAAGCGGTATCACCATCTCCGTGGCCGACTGCACATAAGAAATATCAGGCTCGTGATTTCCCTTGAACGGTGTCGGAACGACTATAAGATAGGCGTCTGAAACTTCCGGTTTTGTACCGGCCTTTAAAGCTCCTGAACCCACAACTTCCTTAAGATAAGTCTGCAAACCCGGCTCTACGATATGCAGTTTTCCCTGATTCGTCATTTCGACTACTTTTGCATTGATGTCGCAGCCGAACACAGAAACGCCGCTCTTCGCGGCTATTATCGCCGTAGGCAGACCTATATACCCAAGTCCCATAAAACATGCTTTCATAAAATAATGTCTTATACCTCTTATAAAAATAGCTTCGGAATCATTTTCTCCGAAGAATCTGCTAAACAAAACCGGTTTATATACTGTGAATACTTCAGCCCTAAATTCTTATAAATAAAGGAACAGCCAAAATACGTATAAAAAACAAAGAGCTATTCTGTAATAACTCCGTTAACAATTATACTAAATTTATTATATATATATATCAGACGGAATTCCGGCTTCGGACAGGCAATAAAGCCGAAAAAACGCCGCCGGGAGTCTGGCTCGGGCTTATTTGCGCCTTGTATTTTTAGTGTCTTTCACTATTTTTAAAGAAAGACCTATCGCGTCCATAAGTTTCAGCAGCGTCGACAGCTGTGTGTCGCAGGTATAGTTTTCCATACGGGCTATCACGGGCTGGCTTATCCCGGTCTTTTCGGAAAGTTCCTGCTGGGTTATTCCTCTTCTTCTGCGTTCTTTAATAAAACCGCTTATAAGTCCGGTAAGCAGTATATCTTCTTTCGGCCCGTCTTCCCAGACCTTACCGCGGGCGTAGAGTTCCCGCGCGCTGATATTTATCCCGTGCGCCCATGTGACCCCGTAGGCATCGCTGTCTATCTTAGCTTTTTTAAACAGTTTACCGTCTTCGAGCCGCTTGAATATGGGATATTTTGCCGCCATGGCCGAGACTTCGTATTTCTTAAAACTCCCGTCGCCGAACAGGACTCCAAGAATCATTCCCTCGAAAGGATATAATCTTCTTATCTCGATATTTGTCATATAATAAATTATAACTTTAAAAACATATTATTACAATATCGGCCTATGCCCTGACATCGTTTTCCCGCCGTAACGGTAAAAATGTCGAAAACCGACGCGATTATATAAACTCACCTTTTCATATCAGGAAGCTATGTTACAATCGACCTACATTTACTATAAAATGACTGTAGATTTTTACAAAGGCCATAGGAATTAACCGGGATTTCAGAACGGAATAATTTATATAGGCATATGCCGGATAATTGAAAAACGGCACTTATATTTGGTACAATATAAATAAAGGCCCCCATAGCTCAATGGATAGAGCTCCTGCCTTCTAAGCAGGCAATGTAGGTTCGATTCCTACTGGGGGTACTTTTTATTTAAACTTTTCCCCCTCCACTAATCATCATAAAAAAAGAACGTACTCCCGGCGGGAAACAAAGATCGGGCTATATTAAGCGCGCCTGTTATTTTATTTGACGGCTTCCACCTGTTTTATCATTTCCGAAACGCGCTGTGACCATGTGTTTTCTTTCGCTTCTTTTTTGAGAATTGCCTGATAAGCGCCGTTGTTTTTCAATTTAAGAGCTTTTTTGAGCTGCGCCGAGAAATCGCGGGCGTTATTTGCCGTCAGACACGACCGGTAAAGCCGGCACTCCGGCATATCAGTGGTAACTATCGGCAGTCCGAGCGCCATGTATTCGAACAGCTTAACAGGAGACGTCCCGGAGGTGATCTCATTGTTCGCGAACGGGATGACCGCGACGTCGAAACACGCGGCGTAATTTTTAAGTTCCTTATACGGCACCGCGCTGATAAAAGTGTAATTAGGGTATTTTTCCAGCGCGTCCGCCATGCGGCCCATTTTAAAACCTATAAAAACGAATTCCATATCTCTGTTAGAGTTTATTACTTCTTCCGCCAGATCGAAATCGAACCAGTCGTCGGACAGGGCGCCGTAATAACCTATAACGGGTTTTTTTCTGTCCTTTATCTTATTCATTTCAGCCGGAACGGTAACGGAATCGCGGACGAAATCAGTCAGTCTCACGGCGTTTTTATTCAGGAAAACATTATTTTTACGATCGCTGTCTTCAAGAGCTCTGCGGTACAGTTTCTCGGCGGTCGCGAACACCAGAGTGCGCGGGCGCCTTATCAGGGAATGGTATACGCCGAGAGCGTCTTTCTTTTCCTTTTTTTTCTTTATAAGGTCGAAATCGTCCACGTATTCCAGCATTATAACGGTATCGTCTTTTATTTTATCGTAAAGACTCATATCGTGCAGCACACCGTGAGCGTAAACGTCTAAGATCTTGTCATGCCTGCTTTCCATAACGCGACCTAACTGCCTTAACGGGAAAAGATATATATTCGGCTCCACACATACAATCTCCCTGACGTCCTTATCCGGCCACAGAACGATATATCCGGCCTTTGCGAATTCCAGAAAAACATGCTGTGGTCTCTGGAATAAGGGAGAGGAGAAAGAAAAACTGTCGTTAAGGTATAAAATAAAAGGTTTCACGCTGCCGGTCAATAGTGAGCGGAGCTGTTTTCCCACAGTGTTTTTTTCGACACGGTATGAGATATATCTGAATAAAGAACTTATTTTCAGTTTCCTGCCGTGTTCCCCGCCCTCGGATTGCTCTCTGGCGCCGAACAGAAAAGTCTTTATGTTATATATAAGTATTCTAGGCGGTATCTTATCAGGTCTCTTCGCGTATTTCTGTCTCAAGCGGGCCAGTTCGAATTCGAGGCCGTAAAGTTCCCGATAAACGCGCGCCTTCCCGGTGAAACATGCGCAGTCATGCAGTAATTTTCCGTCGCTTACTTCGATATGCGACAACTGCTCTTTTCTTTTCCTTATTATTTCTTTTCTGTGTTTTAATATGAAAGGCAGCACGCCTAAACTTCTGAACATCCATAATATATGCAGAAAAAGCAGCTTCCGGTCCGTAATATTCTTCCACACGAAAAGTTCTCTGTTCCTTCGTGAAAGATAACCCGTGAAAGCACTCGTCTTACTGTGTATAGTCCCGCCGTGTTTATGCCTTGGGGTGGTGTCCGGAGCGTAAATTATTTCCCAGCCTCTTTTCAGCCCCCTGTACATAAAATCTGTTTCTTCGAGAAGATACGGATCGAAAAGCTCGTCGAAACCTCCGAGGATATCGAACTTTTCCCGCGAACATAAAAAATACGCTCCCTGAACTCCGTAAGAGAAGAAAGGGCCTTTATTATCCCGGCTTACAGGAAAACATTTAAGAGTCTCATTAAATATATTTTCTGTAAAACGCGGGAAACCGCGTTCCCAGGTCATCAGTTTAATGCCGTCAAGCTGATCTATTATGTCCGTAAACGAATCGTAAGCCTTATAACCTGCGCACGTGATACAGAATATACCGGGAGACAGGTATCGCCCTATTTTCACAAAAAAATCTTTTTCGAGAAAAACGTCGTTGTCTATAAAAAGCAGGTATTCACCTACGGTTTCCGACACTCCGAAATTTCTTGCCGAACAGGCGCCCCGCCGCGGATTTCTAAGGGGCTTAATCTTCCCTCTGAAACCTGACTGCAGGAAATCTAAACTGCCGTCGGAGGAATTATCGTCCACGACTATTATTTCAACGGGAACACCGGCCGCTTCGCGCGCGGCTATTACAGAAGGCAGACAATCCTTAAGATGTTTTATGCCGTTATGATTAGGTATTACGACAGAGATTAAACAATTTTTTTCCATAATTAAACGATTAGCTGACTCCGTTTGCCGCGGGCCTTACGGTCGCGCGGACAGATAAGGACCCGGTTTATCTACAAGAACCAACGTTACGCAATTTCCCGACGGGCAAAATCCTGCGACGCACAAAAGCGCGACGGCAGGCGTTTCCATGGCATGGCTTAAGCCGACCGCCGAATAAATAATCTAAACAATATATTTACCGATAGAAACAAGCATTTAATAAACTAAAGTTTATATTTTACAAAAAAACATACCTCCGCCGTAATGGCGAAAGTATGTTTTATATTTACGATATTATTCAATAAATAAGGTCGCAGATGAAATCAGCCGCGTGCTCTATATTCTTTTCTCTCGCATTAGTCTTATGACTTTTTAAATTTTCTATATGGATGTCTGTTATAGGATCTAATTTATCCGGCACAGTTCCTTTTTCATAACCGGGAAATATAGTCTTTATCTGTTCTTCCAGAATATCGGAAGTCATCGGTTTATCGTAATGACCTGTTTTTAAACATATTTCCTTCCAATTATCGTTTTCTTCGTCTGATAAATGTGATACCAGGAAATCTTCGTAATTATATTCGAAGAAAAAAATATTCTTTATTCCGCAAGACGAATATTCTTCTATATTCGATTCTTCACGCTTGAATTTATCATAATCCAGAAAAACGTATATTTTTTCTTTTTTATATTTTTTATTTAACTTTTTAGCCGCCTGTTTTATTTTCCCTACAGTAGAGCCGTAAGCCTGTTCTGCTTTAAAAGCCATGGGAATGTTCTTCTCACGGAAATAACGCGAAAGCTTTCCGAGATATCTGTAGTCGGACAAACCCTCGACTACTACGCATATATTTTCTATAAGCTCTGCCATATGCCTATAAAGACACTATAGGAAGCCCCGAAAATTTCCCGTCCAGATATTGTTTCCTGAAATTTCCGTCGTTTCTGACATTATCAAAATCCGCTATTCTAGTCAGTTTCGTTCCCATACTGAGAGTATTATTAAGAAATCCGACGTCTGACACCCTCAAGTCTGCGTCTTCGAGGATATAAGGATTATGTAAAGTAGTGATAAACTGGGCTCCTTTTTTATTATAAGTTTTGGATTTGAAAAGTTTAATCAGTTCCTTTAATATTACAGGATGTACGGAACGGTCCATCTCGTCCCAGAATATTATTTCAGTCTGTTTAAAAGCATATAAAATCATACCTATCATAGAAAAAAGTATCTGTGTCCCGGCAGATTCCTCTTGAAAAAATTCAAAAGGCACTTCTTTCCCGTTTATATCCTTATGATAGGAAATAATTCTGTCTGTCCTTTGCGAAAAAAGTTTAGAATCTTTTTCTTTATACCAAATAGACGGGATTCCGGAAATAATTATTTCAGGCACCATTTTATTTTCCTGAATTAACTGGGCCCTCGATATATTAACGTCTAATTCGCGTAAAATATTTATAATCGTGTCGAGACATTCTTTATTAGGAACCCCGACTTTACTGAACTTATCCAAAATAACAGACGGAGGATCAATGTTTCCTGAATAAACGCTTATATTATCTGTCATGGCTTTATATAAATTTGTAATTCCGTCGTTAAGGCCGGGATATCTGAGCACCAGTTTACTGACAAACGTGTGTATCTGCTTTTTATTTTCACAGCATTCAACTGCAAGCAGATTGTTTAAATTCTCTAATTTATAACCTTTCCCCGCTATATCCTGCAGCGAAATAAGACCGTTTTCTATATGAAATAAAGTATCATTGTCCTTAAGTAAGATTTCCTTTATAATTTTTTCAGCGTCGTATTGTATTGTATATGTATAATCAGAATTTTTACGGCTAATAGATATCTCGAAAGAAGTATAAGGGAATTTATTATTTAATTTGTTAGGAGAAAATTTATTTTTTATACCTGAATGTAATATATGCCAAAAAACAGCTACAGAAGACATAAGATTGCTTTTCCCGGAAGCGTTGGGTCCGAATAAAAGCAAAAGAGGAATAAGTCTATCTCTGTCTTTACCATCTTCGAAGAAGGGAACGGACTCAATCTCCCTGTAACCGTTAGGAGCTTTTTTCTCTTTATAGGTCATATCGATCTTTTCATCGATGATAGACTTATAATTTATAACCCTGAAATACTTCAACATTTTATTCTCCGTTTAAGATGACCGTTTTTTTCGTTTATCTTAATTAAATTATAGACATAAAAGTATAAGTCTGTCAAATTTATATGATTATTTAAAGCAGATTTCTATGACAGGGAAAAAGAAAAAAATTTTGACTCAGGATTTACATTGGGATCTGCCAGGTATAAAGCACAATCTCTCGCGTCCGTCGCATATCAAAGATAAATAAACAAAATTTCAGCGGGGAAATTCTCTGCTTTTATCGGCCGTGTTTTTTTTATTTTTTATGAATGTGTGGGCCCCGAGTTCCATAAAAGCCGTGTTGAGTTCCTCAGAAGTGTTCATCACGACGGGACCTCCCCAGGCCACCGGTTCGTTGAGCGGCTTCGCCGCCCCGACCAGGAATCTGGCCCCGGCGACACCTGACTTTAAACTTATTTTATCCCCGTCCGAAAGCAGCACGGCGTTTTTGCTCTGGCAGCCGTTGCCGCATATAATGAGACTGCCGGAAATGACATATAAAAAAACCGTGTCGTTTTCCGCCACGTTCATTTTCCATTCAGTGTCGCGCTCCAGATTTACGTCTATCAGATCGAGGCTTACGTGAGTCCCGTGAAGACCCGCCTTATTGTTTTTATAAGAACCGGACAAAACCTTGATCTCCGCGCCCTGCTCCTTTACGGTTATTACGTTTTCTTTGTGAAGTTCCGTATAAGCGGGAGGGGTCATTTTATCTTTGGCCGGAAGATTCAGCCAGAGCTGAATACCGAGCATTCTCGGGGAAGGCTTGGGCATTTCCTGATGTATTATTCCGCTGCCGGCCGTCATCCATTGGCATGATCCGTCGCTTATCATGCTCTTGTTGCCGATAGAGTCTTCGTGCTCTATTATTCCTGCCAGCTGATACGTTATGGTCTCTATGCCCCTGTGCGGATGCCACGGGAATCCCTTTGTATAGTCTTCGGAATTGTAAGAATCGAAGACGTCGAGCAGAAGGAAAGGGTCGAAATCGTCAACGGTCTGTTTCCCCAGAACACGCATAAGCTTTACGCCGGCGCCGTCTTCGTCGCGCACCCCGCGGACTATCTTTTTTATTTGTCTTGCGCTCATTATATTCCCCCCTGAGAACTGCGTATAGGATTTATTCTACAAAAAATAACCGGCTTAAGGAAAAAAAGTTATTTCTTTGTCTATTTCTTTCCGTGAAGCTTGCTTTACGGCGGCGGGATATGTTAGAATATAAACATATGAACATATGTTCATATATAAATATGAAAGAAAATAAAAATATAAAAGACAGCGAATGCGAATTTTTTTCCTCCGACCCGGCCCATGTAAAAAAGGCAGCGGCGGCGGTTCCGGAAGAAAGCGTGATAGAAACCATGGCCGGGATATTCCAGGCCGCGGCGGACCCGGCGAGACTCAAGATACTTCTGGCTCTGGCCGAAACGGAACTCTGCGTATGCGATATTTCTGTTTTCAGCGGCTTCAGCCAGTCAGCGGTCTCGCATCATCTTAGAGTTCTGCGCGACAGGAAAATAGTCAAATACAGGAGAGCGGGCAAAATGGCGCTGTACTCTCTGGAGGACGAACATGTTAAGGACATACTGTGCAAATGTCTGGCTCATGTGAAAGAAGGATAATTATGAAGACAGATGGGAAAATAAAAACCGGATGCTGCGGTTCGGGCTGCGACGGATGTTCGCTCGATATAGCGCCGGACGAAACCTGCGGATGCGAAACAGGGAAAAAACGTTCCGTATTTTTTATAGAAAATATGGACTGTTCCGCCGAAGAACAGCTGATACGCAAGAAACTTAACGGATTTACTGGAATAGGCAGTCTTTCTTTCGATCTGATAAACCGCACTCTTACCGTAGAACACGATGCGGAAGACAGCGGCGCTGTATTGTCCGCACTGCAGGAGATAGGGATGAAAGTTTCCGAAAAAAAGCCCGGGGCCGAAAGCGGTAAGAAGACATCCGGACTGCGCGCAGTGCCTCCGCGCGAAAGGGCGCTGCTGGCCTTTTCAGGCCTGGCCGCGCTGACTGCGGAAATATTCGTATGGGCCGGCGGCGCGGAAAATTCCGCCCCTGTGATAACGCTGGCTCTGCTTTCGATAGCTTCGGGCGGCTACGACACTATAAAGAAAGGCTGGCTGGCGGTTAAAAATTTGACGGTAAACATTAATTTCCTTATGATTCTGGCCGTGGCCGGGGCCGCGGTTCTCGGCAAATGGACCGAAGCGGCCGTGGTCATATTTCTGTTCGCCCTTTCAGAGCTGATAGAATCCCTTTCTCTGGACCACGCGAGAAATTCGATACGCGGCCTGATGGCCATGAAACCGGAACGCGCCCGCATAAGGGACGCCGAGGGAAACTGGAAGGAAGTGCCGGCTGGAGAGGTGAAAAGAGGAACGGCTGTGACGGTGAGGCCCGGAGAACGCATTCCTCTCGACGGCACGGTCATATCGGGACACAGTTCCGTAAACCAGGCGCCGATAACCGGGGAAAGCATGCCGGTCGAAAAGAAGACCGGGGACAAGGTCTTCGCCGGCACCGTTAACGGGACGGGACTTCTGGAATTCCGCGTTACGGCGGAAAACTCGGAAACTACGCTCGCCCGTATAATAAGGTCCGTGCAGGAGGCGCAGAGCCAGAGAGCGCCGACCCAGCGTTTTATAGATTCTTTCGCAAGATATTATACTCCGGCCGTTGTGGTTTTCGCGCTTATCACGGCGCTGGTCCCTCCGCTTGTCTCCGGAGGGCAGTTCGGCCTGTGGCTTTACCGCGGGCTTGTGATATTAGTTATTTCATGCCCGTGCGCCCTGGTCATATCCACTCCGGTTACGGTCGTGAGCGGGCTCGCCGCCGCGGCTAAACACGGCATTCTTGTAAAAGGCGGCTTACATCTCGAGAACGGGCGGAAACTTAAGGCGATAGCTCTGGACAAGACGGGGACGCTGACAGCCGGCAGGCCGGAAGTGACGGATACGGCCGCTTTCAACGGATACAGCGAAAAGGAAATCCTGCGCCTGGCCGCGGCCGTGGATTCAGTCTCCGAACATCCCGCCGCAGCCGCGATAAGGGCGAAGTGGGCGGAAACGGGAGAGACTCTGCCGGAGCCGGAAAACTTTCAGGCGCTTACCGGACGGGGCGCGTCCGCTGTCGTGGAAGGGAAAAAATACTATGTGGGAAATAAAAGAATGACTGAGGAATCAGGGGCTGCGTACACCGGGCCGGAAGAAAAAGAATTTTCCCGTATCGAAAAAGAAGGCAGGACCGCGGTGGCGGTGATAAGCGAAGGAAAGATAATAGGTTTGATAGGCATAGGCGACACGGTCAGGGAATCAGGCGCGGAAGCCGTGAAAAGGCTCAAGAAACTCGGTATAAGGCCCGTTCTTCTGACCGGCGACAATCAGATTACAGCTGACGCCGTGGCGGCTCGCGCGGGAATAGAGGACGCCCGCGGGAATCTTCTGCCGGAAGACAAGCTGTCGGCCATCGACGTCATGCTCAGAGATTTCGGAAAAGTGGGAATGGCCGGAGACGGAATAAACGACGCGCCGGCGCTTGCTAAAGCGACCGTGGGCTTCGCAATGGGAGCGGCCGGAACCGACACCGCCATAGAGACTGCCGACGTCGCCCTCATGGACGACGATCTGCGCAAACTGCCGGATTTCATAAAGATAAGCCGCGACACCGTGGATATACTTACGGAGAACATAATCATAGCGGTGGGGATAAAGGTCCTGTTCCTGGCGCTGGCTTTTTCCGGAGCGGCGACACTCTTCATGGCCGTTTTCGCCGACGTGGGGACGAGTCTTATGGTTATCTTCAACGGGCTCAGAATGGCCTATAAAAAATACTAGAAAACAACAGACACGATTAAAAAGGCCCGTTTTAAAAACGGGCCTTTTTTTACTGTATGACGGAGGAAAGAATCACGGCTGCGGCAGCTTTTTAGTGTGTATGGACTCTTCCGGTTTGGTTACCGTCCTGCCGGCATCCGGATCGGAGATCGCCGACAGGTCCAGACTCAGGGAACCGTCTTCTTCCCCTTCTTCCTGCTCTTCACCGCCTGCGGTCTGCACTTTGTCGTCGTTCTGAACGGCGTCGTCCTGCGACGGCACGCCGCCCTGGTAACCGGCGAACTGTCCGAATGCGCCTCCGGCTCCCGCGGCGGCCGCGGTATTGGACATATAGGTCATCAGTTCTTTGTCCTGGGCAAGCTGCGCGAGCGTCTGTATGAATTCAGGGTCTTTCATATAAGACTTCAGCACTTTCATGGCGGCGGGCGACCCTTTTATAGCGGTAAGCGCCGCCATCGGATCTTTCTTTACGTCCTCCTGCGATATATTGGCGCTTTTTTCCATATCCGCGAAAAGCTTTTTTACCACGGGTCTTTTATAATATTTTTCAAGTATCCCGCTTATCTGCGCAGCAGCCGCTGCGGCGGCCTGTTCGCGGGCCGGAGAGGCGTCGCCAGCGCCGGTTTCTCCTGGATTATTATTCTCGTCGGCGGATGAGGCCTCCGATATCAGATCCAGACCGGAACGTCCGGAATAATCCTCCGTTTTCTCAGGCTGCCTGAAATCTTTGTTCTGGGTGTTTCCGTCGTAGCCCACACGCAGCAGTTCCTTTTTGCCTTCGTCTTCTAAAATCCCCGCCCCGGCCACGGCCGGAACAAGATTCAAAAGCTGGGACACATGTCTGTAAGCCGTGAATACAACGGTAAAAGCGACGCCCAGTATAAGGATGAGCGCCGTTAACAGAACTTTCTTTAAAGTAAGCGGCTGCTTTACGGCTTTTTCCGGGGCCCCGGCTTCTTCCTTCCTCGCTCCCTCAGCCCCGCTTCCTGCGGCGTTCCCCTGACGGTCCGCCGTTTTTCCCGCCTGCTGGCCGGTCTTTTCGCCCTTTATAGAAAAATCGCATGAATTTCCTTTTAATTGCCCTGCTGATTGTTTTGATTCCATAATCTCTGTTCCAACAGACTTCTCCCCTGACCGGACTGCTGTAATTTTCTGGCTTCGTCAACGGTCATATTCTGTCCGCCTACGTTTATGTTCTGGTTCCCCACCTGCTGCTGCATACTGTCCGGCATACTGTCCATGGCTCCGGATATCTGAGAAACGAGCTGCTTGGGAATATATTTGCTCAGTCCCATGTCGTTGACCGTGTCCATGACCTGTCCGCTGGAAGTCACTTCTTTCGCCACCTTCATAAAATTCCCGTCCGAAACTCCTTCGGTTGCGTATTTCATGACTATATTTTTATGTTCTATGGCGAAATTTATCATATCCGCCGCGCCGGAAACTCCCTTGGCCCTGGCTTCCACGAACTCCGGGTATTTCATCATATCGTTCATTATATTCTGGACCACGGCGTTGTTTTTATACTTTTTAAGCATTACGTAAAGACTCTTTGCTTTCTCCGGATTCTTGAAATTGTACTGCTGTACCTTCTTAGAAGCTTTCCGTGCCGCGGTCTTTATTTCTTCTTTATCGGATGAACTCAGTCTGCTCTTTATATAATCGTTGGCTTTTTCGGCGTCTTCTTTGGTTACCACGAGCATATCCAGGCTCGATTTTTCTTCACCCGACTTCTGTTTTTTTACAGTGCCGCTGGGAATATATCTGCGGCTGTCGGTGCCGTAAATGGACCCCTCGCCCTCCTGCGGGACGAGATCCTCCTCGTTGACTCTGCCGAAAGCTTCGTCCATGACCTTCATAGGATCGGGCGCGAAATATTTATTATACAGATAGGTGCCGCCGTAAAAGGCACCGGCGAAAATGCCGAGCACGACCGGAATGAGAAGGATATGAAGCAGACCGATTCTGCTTTCTTTTTTTTCTGGCGGTTCTATAATTGTCATATTTTCAACGTTTCGGAATAATCGCTACAAGACTATATCGCAAACAGCGTGGCGAACCAAGACGGCTCTATCAGATTATATAAATTAATCGCGGCGCCGATAGCCAGAAAAGGGCCGAACGGCATACTTGACAGCCTGTCAGCCTTCTTAAGGACCATAAGCGATATCCCGTATACGGAGCCGAAAAAAGAAGCCATTATAACAGTGGTTATAACGCCCTCCCAGCCGCAGAGAGAACCTATGGCGCCCATCAGAAAAATATCGCCTTCCCCAACGGCGTCTCTCTTATATATGGCCTTCCCCAACACCGCAAGCAGCCATATGCTGCCGCCGCCCGCCGCGAGCCCAAGCGCGGACTGCCCGAGATTAGAGTACCAGGTCAGGCCGTCGAAACACGGATTGAACGGGCTGCCGGCCAGTCCGAGCGTCGCGAGTATTACGGAAAAAAGATCGGAGATCATCATCGTCTCGAAGTCGATGGCGCTCACCACAATAAGAGTATACACCGCGAGCAGCGAAATTACAAGCCAGGGCAGATTCCAGTGCCACTGGTAATAAAAAACCGCGGTGAGAAGCCCGGTTAAAAGTTCCACCGCGGGATAACGCAGGCTTATCGGTTTGCCGCAGGCCCTGCATTTGCCGCGCAATATTATATAACTGAGCAAAGGGATATTGTCGTAGAACTTTATCGGGGTGTTACAGGAAGGACAGTGCGAAGCAGGAAAAACAATGGACTGGTTTTTCGGGAATCTGTATATGCAGACATTAAGAAAACTGCCGATTATGAGCCCGAAAATCGAAGACAATATAAGACCTGTTAACATAAGCCGCCTTTTTTAAAGAAAATAGGATTCCGCGCAGTCTTTCCGAACGTCCGTTATGAACCGTTCCGGATCTGGAGCCCGGAAAACCGCGCTGCCCATGACCAGAGCGTCCGCGCCGGCCCTAACCGCCAGTTTAGCCGTTTCGCGGTTTATCCCGCCGTCCGCCTGCAGCCATATGCCTCTGCCGGAAGATTTTATCATATCGCGTATCCCGGCTATTTTAGGCAGCTGGTCCGCCATAAAACTCTGTCCGCCGAAACCGGGTTCGACCGTCATTACGAGTATAAGGTCAAGAAATTCCATATACGGTATCAGCGCCGCGGCGGGAGTCTTGGGGCGTATAGATATGCCCGCTTTGAGCCCGGCTTTTTTTATTTCGGAAAGAGCCTGAAGAGGATAGGCGGCCTCTTCGTGCACCGTTATGAGCCCGGCGCCGGCTTCGGCGAAGGCCTCTATATATTTAAGCGGTTCCTTTATCATGAGATGCGCGTCCACAGGCAGATGCCCGCCGGCGTCGGAAACGGCCGGGATGAGCCCCGGACCGAAACTTATATTCGGAACGAAGGCCCCGTCCATAACGTCGAAATGCAGCCAGTCGGAAACGTCTTTCACGCAGCTAAGACTCTTTTCCAGATTCCTGAAATCGGCCGAGAGCACAGAAGGCGCTATCGCTAATTTCGCCGCAGGCTCCGGGAAACCGCCGCGGGCCGGAAGATTCTTTCCGTCTTTCGTCATTTTATCGGCGTCTCCTGAACGAGTATATCATTGGAATAAACTCTCATCTTAAGTCCGTCTTCTTTAGGCACTATCAGGCTTATCTTCTGCCCAGGCGAGGGATAATTATTGTACTGCTCGTTCTCGCCCTTGCGCCCCACGATGACTATTCTTATATGCTTCTGCACGCCGCCCTGCGGGACCTCGTAATAAATATGATAATTGCCGTCGTTACTGCCGCTGTCCTTATGGCTGCTTATTATGAATGAGACTTTTATGCCTTTCCCTATCACCGTGTCGGCGGCCGGCTCCTGTTCCAGCACTGTGCCGGAAGGGTATATCGAATTGCCGTCCTCGGTAAAAGTGACGTCGAGCCCGTTCTTCTGGGCCCACTGCTGAACGTCTTCCTTCTGCTTGTTAAGGAAATTTTCCATCATGACTATGCCGGCCGGAGGAACCCCGGCGGAAACCTTAAGATTTATCATAGTGTTCTTAGGCACATTGGCCTCGGACGCCGGGTCCTGCGATATAACGGCGCCTTTTTCCACCACCAGGGAATAAGCCTCGTTTACCTCTCCGAGTGTCAGGAGGGCTTTTCGCAGCTTCAGTTCCGCGTTTCGCAGCTGAAGGCCGGTCAGGTTTGGCGTAAATACGTTTTCCCCGCCCTTGCTGAAAACTACGCGCACCACTTTTCCTTCGCGGACCGTGATGCCGGCCGAAGGAGTCTGGCGCAGGATCGTCTCTATCGGAACACTCTCGTTATATTCATAATCGACAACGCGCATAGCCAGTTTGTTTTTGGAAAGGGTCTCGAGGGCGTAAGACGAGGATTTATTAGTCACGTTGGGAACCGTCACTTCCCTGCTGCTGTGTATAAAGGCGTCCAGAGTCCACAGAATAAGCCAGTAGCCGAGGGCGCAGAAAAGCACCGCGACTATCCCTACTTTCAATATGAACAGGGGCGTAAAAATATGATAATCAATTTTCTCTTTTTTGTCAGACATCTCTAAAACTCCTTATACCAAAGAACTCCCTTTCTTAAGCCTGAGGCCGTTAAGAAAAGCCGCCGCCGGCATATTCTTTTTCCCCTCCGGCTTTATCGTCTTCAAAATCAGATCTCCGGACAGACACCGTATCCCGACGCTGCCGTCTTTGTCCACGAAAGTTATTTCACCGCGGGCGGCGCGGCCGTTTTCCTGATCGGAAAAACCGGCCGCCGTGACTATAACGGCGGAAGGACTGCCGTTTTTCAGTATGAAAAAGCGGGCCTGCGGCCCCATGGAAAGACCGCGGACAAGATTATAATTATGCTCGGCCGTCTTATTAAAATCAAGCGCGGAATCCTCCGTCCCGAGCATAGGAGCCAGCGAAGGCTCGCCCTCCTGCGGCGTTCTGGACACGCTGCCGGCGGCCACGTCCGAAAGGACCTGTTCCGTCATCTCCAGTCCCAGAGCCGACAGGCTTCCGAAAAGCGCGCCAGCGTCGTATTCCTGAGGAAGCCGGATCTTACGCTGAAGACACATCGGTCCGGTGTCCATTCCCTTGTCCAGCCAGAATATGGAGACCCCGGTCTCTTTTTCCCCGTTCATTATAGAACGCTGCACCGGGGCCGCGCCCCTGTATTTAGGGAGCAGTGAAAAATGCACGTTGAGGAACCCTGTTCCGGCAGAGGCCAGAGCGGTTTCGGAAATGATACGGCCGTAAGCCACGGTGAATCCTATATCCGGAGCCAGTTCCGCCACCGCCCGGTTCAAATCGATCCTTTTGGCGGGTTTATATATCTTAAGCCCTTTTTTTTCGGCGAAAACGCTTACGGGGGAAGGCCTGAGCGACAGACCGCGGCCGTTAGGACGGTCGGGCTGCGTTATAACGCCAGCCGTCTCGCAGAAAGAAAGATTGAGTATCTTATCCAGAAAAGGCACGGACACGTCGGGGGTGCCCAGAAACGCTATCCTCAGTTTTTTCATAATAGGTTTATTCTTCCGCGTTTATGGCCGTCTTATAGGTCCTTCTGGACTTGCGCTCGTCTATCTTGGCCCAGACCTTTTTTAACTTATCCAGAGTGTCCCGGTTCTTGAGGCGGACGGAAAGAGGAAGTCTGTCGACGAAACATATGCCGTTTAGATGGTCTATCTCGTGCTGCACGGCCTTTGCCAGAAAACCTGAAGCCATAAAAACGATCTCTTCGCCGTGCTCGTTCAGGCATTTCACCTTTACGCGTTCGGCGCGTTTAAGGGTGGCGAAAAATCCGGGGAAAGAAAGACAGCCCTCCTCTTCCACCATAACTCCGGCTTCCTCAAGGATAACCGGATTTATCATGACGAGTTTTATATATTTTCCTTTCCTGTCGCTGTCCGGCACCTGTATGACGACCACTCTCGCGTCCACGCCTATCTGACTGGCGGCCAGCCCGGCTCCGTTGCCGCGGAACATAGTGTCGAACATATCGGCTATAAGGCGCGGCAGCCTGTCCTTCATCGCGGCATAGTCCACTTCCTTAAGTTTTTTCTTAAGAATAGCTTCACCGTATTTGCAAACCCTTCTCACCGCCATAAAAACCTCTTGAATATCCAAGCGCAGCAAGCGCTGACAGCCTGTAAATTGGTATTATATATATAGTAACAATTACGGCTTTTTTATGTCAATGAAACAAGAAGAAAACACAATAACAGACACGAACGTCAAGACCGTCGCGGTCGGCATAGACCGGGGCGGGACCTGGACCAGGATATCAGCTTACGGTCCGGCTTTCGAAACGATTAATTCGGCAAGATTCCCCAGCGGACCGATGAAAGAACTGCCGGGGCAGATAAACGGCGCGGTGAAAGACTGGAATATAGGAAACGCCCCGGTCGTGATAGGCGCCAAGGGCGCGATGACGGATCCCGGGATAGGCGAATTTCTGGCCGGAGAACTGGAAGGCGGAATAAATCTGGTAAAGGTCATTTCCGACGCGGAAGCGGCCCACAGGGCGGCTTTCCGGGGAAAAGCCGGCTTTCTTCTGATAACCGGAACAGGTTCCGTGCTGCTGCACGGCACTCCGCCTGATTTTATAAAAGAAGGCGGCTTCAATCCTAAAGAAGGAGATCCCGGTTCCGGCAGATGGATAGGCAGAAGATACCTTAAGCTCACCGGAAAAGGCACTCTGCTGGCAGGGATGAGCGACAGAGAAAGCGCCTCCTATGCCGCCGAAGTCATAAAGAAAGCCGAAAACGGAGACCCGCAGTGCGTAAAAATAACGGAAAGCGCCTATGCGGAACTGCTTGCGCTGATAATATCCGCGGCTAAAAAATACGACGATCTTCTGAGCGCGCAGATAGCCTTTACGGGAGGGCTTTCGGAGAGCGGATATTTCTTCGACGGACTCCAGAAATACGCGGAAAAGAACGTGATAGACAGAAAGATAACTTTCTTCAGGCCGCGCATGCCTTCCGAAGAAGCGGCGGCAAGACTGGCTTTGGAACTCGGCGGAGATATAAAATGACTGAAAGCGCGGAAATGAAAACGCTCAGACAGGCGCTCGAAGCCGGCGGCGCCGTGCTTAAGAAAAAATTCAGAAAAGTAGACTATAAACTTAAAGGCCGCGCGAATCTGGTCACCGAAGCCGATCTCGAATCGCAGAAAACGGTCACCGGAATAATCGCCGGCGCTTTCCCGGAAGACGGTTTTTACGCCGAGGAAACGGCTTCGGGAGAAATGCCGGCCGGCAGAGTGTGGATAATAGACCCGCTCGACGGCACCACTAACTACGCGCACGGCTTTCCGGCCGCCGGAGTCTCCATAGGCTTCAGTCAGGACGGAATAATAAAAGCCGGAGGCGTTTACGATCCTTTCAGAGAAGAGTTTTTTCTGGCTGAAAAAGGAAAAGGCAGCTATATGAACGGAGAGAGACTGCGCGTGTCCGGGGCCGGCTCGATAGAAAAAGCCCTGCTGGTTACAGGTTTTCCTTACGACCGCGCGGAAAGAGGCGACTATTACTGCCGATTCTTCAGTCATTTCATGAAAATATCCCACGACGTGCGACGCATGGGCGCCGCTTCGCTCGACATGTGCTGGACAGCGGCCGGCAGAGTGGACGGCTACTGGGAATTTAATCTGAAGCCCTGGGACGTAGCCGCCGGAAAGATAATAATAGAGGAAGCGGGCGGAAAGGTGACAGATTTCGGCGGCGGCCCGTGGCGGGTGGACGCCGCGCTCGGCTCGCAGACCCTGGCCGCAAACCCGGCGCTGCACGCGGAAATGCTCAGGCATATAAAAGAACTGCTGTAACGGTAAAAAAATGTACGCACAGCTTATAATAAACGCGGCTTTCCTCACGGCGGTATCGGCGGTCTACGCGCTTATCTACGCCTGGATAAAAGAAAGGGCCGTCGTCAGATACCTTCTGTGGGACGGAAAGCGCACTGACGCGGCGCCGATGTTCTTTGTGATATTCTTTTCGCAGCTGGCCTTTTCCGCGCTGGTTTTCATTTTCTTCGAAGACCTTTTTCCGCCGTATCTGGCGGCCGATTTTCTGATTCTGGCCGTCTTCTGCCTGTTCAAGGAAATAAGATACAGAAAAGCCTTAAAAAACAGAAAGTGATTTTTAATAAAATTCCGCGAAAAAGATATACAATATAAAGAAGAGATGCGAATGCTATAAACGGCCGGCATATCAGCGCGGGCCGTTTTTTTGCGCCGTACGGAGGATAAGATTTCGAAATGAAACAGACAGAACTGGACACGATGGAACACTGCGTAAATTCACTTTTGGACACCGACCTTTATAAACTCTCCATGATGCAGGTGGTCCTTTTTACCTTCCCGCAGCTGAACGTGAAATACAGATTCAAATGCCGCAACAGAGGGGTGAAATTCACTGAGCCGGAAGTGAATAAGATAAAAGAAGAAGTGGACCATTTCTGTTCCCTGTATTTTAAAGAAGACGAACTCAGATATCTCGGAAGCATAAGATTTTTCAAACCGGCTTTCATAGAATTCCTCAAGCTTTACCACCCGGACAGATCCTTCATAGAGATTAAAGCCGAAGGCGAAAGCAATCTGGAAATAACAGTGGAAGGACCGTGGTTCCTGGTGATACTCTTCGAGGTTCCCGTGCTGGCGATAGTGAACGAGATATATTTCAGAAAATTCAACACTCCCGAAACCCATGAAGAATTTTATAAAAGGCTCGAAGCCAAAGTGGAATGGGCCAATCAGAACAGTTTCGGCGCTTTTTCCGAGTTCGGCACGAGGCGGCGTTTTTCCAGACAATACCATAAAGAACTGCTTGCCTATATGATAAAACATTTCGACGCCGGCTCGGCCACGAAAATAGTCGGCACCTCGAACGTGATGTACGCGAAGGAATTCGGACTCACGCCGGTGGGCACGTTCGCGCACGAATACGTGCAGGCCGGCCAGGGACTCGCGAACGTGACCCTGCGCGACTCGCAGCGCTATATGTTTCAGAAATGGGCGGAATTCTACGACGGCGACCTCGGGACATGCCTGAGCGACACGCTGGGACTCGATAAATTCGAAAAAGATTTCACCATGTACTTCGCCAAACTTTTCGACGGCATAAGACAGGACTCCGGCGACCCTTTCGAATTCGGCGAACGCATGATAAAAATGTACAGGAAATACAGAATAGACCCGAAGACAAAATCTCTGATGTTCTCCGACAATCTGGACTTTCAGGAAGCGAAACTCATATACGACGCCTTCAAGGACCGCATTAAAGTGGGGTTCGGCATAGGAACCTACATAACGAACGACTGCGGCCCCTCGCCGCTGAATATAGTTATGAAAATGCAGTCAGTCGACGGCCGGCCTGTGGCTAAGATAGCGGAAGACCCGAGCAAGACCATGTGCGAGGACAAGAGCTATCTGGAATACCTGAAGAAAGTCTGCATAGACGAAAAATAAAATAAAAAAAGCGCGGGCGGAAAACACGGCGCCCGCGCGGCAATAAGCCATTCCGGGGAAAAGAACTAACGCTTCACCGCGTTCTTACATACCGGGCAGATATACTGAGGCGAGTAATGGCCCTGGGCGTCGAGATTAGACGACAGCATTCTGACGAGTTTTCCGTCCCTGTCGCGGCATACGCTGCAGAAAGGGCCGTCCGTCTTCTGCCCCGGCAGTTTGTTCCAGTATACATTATTATCGAAAACGAGATTATATACCGCCTTATCCTCTATTTTCTTCTTTAATTCCTGCGCCTCCGCGGCGAAAGACAGTATATCGTCGTGCAGATCCAGTATCCTGCTCTTAAGATCCAGCACCGCCTGAAGCAGATCCACATTCCTAAGCTGTTTCGCTATCCCCTCTATCTTTCTTATGTCCTCGTCCACATCCTTAAGATTTATCATATCTTTTTTCCCCTTTTTCTATTTTATAAACGAAAGAACTTGATCTTCCCTCAATAATCAGACAACAGCTAAAAGGAAAGCCGCAAGGAAAGCAGCGCGGAGACATTCCCCTGTTCCGCCGACTTCTTATACCATTTGAAGGCTTCTTTATAATCCTGCTCTACGCCTTTACCATAATAATACATATTGCCCAAGTTATTCTGCGCTACAGCATTCCCTTGTTCCGCTAACTTTCTATACCATTTCACTGCTTCTTCATAATCCTGCTCTACGCCTTTACCGTTATAATACATATCGCCCAAGTTTTTCTGTGCGTTAGCATTCCCTTGTTCCGCAGACTTTCTGTACCATACAACAGCTTTTTTATAATCCTGCTCTACGTCTTTACCGTTATAATACATATTGCCAAGTGTGTTTTGCGCTACAGCATTCCCTTGTTCTGCTGACTTTCTATACCATTTCACTGCTTCTTCATAATCCTGCTCTACGCCTTCACCATTATAATACATATTGCCCAAGGTATTCTGTGCGTCAGCATTCCCTTGTTCCGCTGACTTTCTATACCATTTCACTGCTTCTTCATAATCCTGCTCTACACCCATACCATTACTATACATAATGCCCAAGGTATTCTGTGCGTCAGCATTCCCTTGTTCCGCTGACTTTCTATACCATTTCACTGCTTCTTCATAATCCTGCTCTACCCCTTGACCGTTATAATACATATAGCCCAACCAACACTGCGCAGAGGCATCTCCCTGTTCCGCGGACTTACTATACCATCCAAAGGCTTTTTTATAATCCTGCCCTACGCCTTTCCCCTCATAATACATATAGCCCAAGGTATTCTGGGCCACAGCATCTCCCTGTTCCGCGGACCTCTTATACCATTTGAGGGCTTCTTTATAATCCTGTTCTACGCCTTGACCGTGATAATACATATTGCCCAAGGCACCCTGGGCCACAGCATTCCCCTGTTCCGCTAATTTACTATTCCACTTTAAAGCTTCAGCATAATCTTGCTCTACGCCTTTACCATTAGCATACATATAGCCCAAGGCAAGCTGCGCATAGGCATTCCCCTGTTCCGCCGACTTTCTGTACCATTCTAAGGCTATTTTATAATCCTGCTCTACGCCTTTACCTGTATAATACATTTGGCCCAAAGAAAACTGCGCGGAGGCATTCCCCTTTTCCGCGGACTTCCTGTACCATCCCACGGCTTCTTCATAATCCTGCTCTACACCCATACCATTACTATACATAATGCCCAACCAAAACTGCGCAGAGGCATCTCCCTGTTCCGCGGACTTACTATACCATCCAAAGGCTTTTTTATAATCCTGCCCTACGCCTTTACCATCATTATACATAACGCCCAAGGTATTCTGGGCCACAGCATCTCCCTGTTCCGCGGACTTCTTATACCATTTGAGGGCTTCTTTATAGTTCACGATTACGCCTTGACCGTGATAATACATATTGCCCAAGACACCCTGGGCCACAGCATTCCCCTGTTCCGCTGATTTACTATTCCACTTTAAAGCTTCAGCATAATCCTGCTCTACCCCTTGACCGTTACAATACATATTGCCCAAGTTATTCTGGGCTACAGCATTACCTTGTTCCGCTGACTTTCTATACCACTTCACAGCTTCAGCATAATTCTGTTCTACACCTTTACCCTCACAATACATATCGCCCAGTGTGTTTTGCGCGAAAGCGTTTCCCTGTTCCGCGCATATCTTTAAATCTTCAAGGGCTTTTTCTTCTTTGTTTTTTATTATATTTTCACCGGCGGCTTCGCAATATCGTTGTCCCAGATGCTTTAATATGTCTTTATATTTACTTCCGGATACATCTTTCGAAAAAAGTATACGGATAAACTCCGGATAACTGCCGTCGGGAACCGGCGAATCGCTGCCGAACTTATTTATCAGCTCCTGATAAACGTCCGCCGCCTCCAACTGAAGAAATTCAGTTATATCCCCGTTTCCTTCATACTCGTGTATTATATCCTCATATCTGTCAGGTATAAAGTTACTGTAAAACTCCTCGAGATTTTCCGCTTCTATTCCGTTCTTAAATTTGTATATCATATTCCGCTAAATCCGAACCCATGTCAGACAATATAAACTGTAAGACTAATGAAATAAATTAATTATTTTGCTTACGCCGTTAGTTAGAAAAGTTTTGACGTCGTTAATAAAACCGCGCGAACTCTTCAGTCGTATCGCCCCCAGATAAACTTCTCCACAACCTTGCTCTTTATCTTCCCAGTTGCCTTATACGTATATTTAAGCATTATATCCCCTTTCAGAAATTCAATATCATCGTACAAACACTCATAAATCCACTTTAAAGGCTTTTATTCTATGATAATATCAATTTTTGTTTTGTTTGGCTTTCTCATACCATTTTTCAGCTTCTTCACTATCTTGTTCTACACCAATACCATTATCATACATATAGCCCAAGTTATTCTGCGCTACAGCATTCCCCTGTTCCGCTGATTTCCTGTACCACTTCACAGCTTCTTCATAATCCTGCCCTACGCCTTGACCATTATCATACATATAGCCCAAGTTATTCTGCGCTACAGCATCTCCCTGTTCCGCAGACTTTCTGTACCATACAACAGCTTTTTTATAATCCTGCTCTACGCCTTTACCGCTATCATACATATCGCCCAACCAAAACTGCGCGGAGACATTTCCCTGTTCCGCTGATTTCCTGTACCACTTTAAAGCCTCTGCATAATCCTGCCCTACGCCTGTACCCGCATAATACATACGGCCCAACCAAAGCTGCGCGGAGGCATTTCTCTGTTCCGCAGACTTTCTGAACCATTTCACAGCTTCTTCATAATCCTGTTCTACGTCTTTACCTCTATAATACATAATGCCCAAGAAAAGCTGCGCGTCAGCATCCCCTTGTTCCGCTGATTTCCTGTACCACTTTAAAGCCTCTGCATAATCCTGCTCTACGCCTTGACCGTGATAATACATATAGCCCAGTGCATTTTGCGCTGCCGGATAACCCTGGTCAGCTAACTTTCTGTACCATTTTGCAGCTTCTTTATAATCCTGTTCTACACCTTTACCATCATAATACATAAGGCCTAAGTTACTCTGCGCTTCAGAATTCCCTTGTTCCGCTGATTTCCTGTACCATTTCACAGCTTCAGCATAATCCTGCTCTACCCCTTGACCGTTACAATACATATCGCCCAGTGTGTTTTGCGCGAAAGCGTTTCCCTGTTCCGCGCATATCTTTAAATCTTCAAGGGCTCTTTCTTCTTTGTTTTTTATTATATTTTCACCGACGGCTTCGCAATATCGTTGCCCCAGATGCTTTAATATGTCTTTATATTTACTTCCGGATATATCTTTCGAAAAAAGTATACGGATAAACTCCGGATAACTGCCATCGGGAACAGGCGAATCGCTGCCGAACTTATTTATCAGCTCCTGATAAACGTCCGCCGCCTCCAACTGAAGAAATTCAGTTATATCCCCGTTTACTTCATACTCGTGTATTATATCCTCATATCTGTCAGGTATAAAGTTACTGTAAAACTCTTCGAGACTTTCCGCTTCTATTCCGTTCTTAAATTTGTATATCATATTCCGCTAAATCCGAACCCATGTCAGACAATATAAACTGTAAGACTAATGAAATAAATTAATTACTTTACTTACGCCGTTAGATAAAAAAGTTTTGACGTCGTTAATAAAACCGCCGCATTGTTCCTTAACGCATTTCCAGGAATCAGAACAGACCTTCGCCGCCTCCGAAAACTTCTTGATCACAGTCACGCTTCTTCGAGCGAAATCTTTTACGATCAGTCGCCCCGCGTTTTTAGCAATTTCTACAGTCTTTTTTACTACTTCGACAAAATTATTACGGCACGCCGGATTTTTTAAAAAAGCACAACCGGCCAATAATACTCCGGCCACCGGAATGATAACGGCAGGCAAATTATTTTTGCCGTACTCGTGCACTTTACAAATAACTTCTTTCACTTTATTTTTAGCGTTATTTATAAATTTACCGGCGTCCGGAAAAGTTTTTAATATAATATCCTTCGCTTCTGTAACATTTTTCACAGCGGATTCGATTTCCTGCGCCATGGAAACAATTTTACCGGAAGCGGCGTAATCCAAAAAGCGTTTAATATTTTGTCCGGCGTATTTTTCAGCCGAAGGTTTAAACGAGACGCTGTCGCGTGAATCATATAACTCACGCCTTAAGTCCTCCGGTTCGAAAATTTCCACGGCTGTTTCAATTGATTTTTTATCGAGCGCCATAACTGCCTCCTATAAGGAATTAATAAATGTTTTCAACATATGTATCTTAACGAAACTCTTGGCGGAATTAACGCCGTTAAAAGCGTTTTTGGCGCAGGCTAACGCGGCGAAAGGAGCGTCTTTTCTGACATTATCGTTATTTTCTTCCAGTTCTTTTAAGAATAAATCTGCCGCGACTAACTTTTTAAAAATATTTTCTTCCCCGGACAAAATATCGCTTTCTATTGCCTTAAGTATTATATCCGACGCTACGGGATTATCTTTTTTCCCCTCGTATTCGAGTAAACATTCGCCCAACTGCCCATATTCCAGAACGATATCGGAAGACGTCACATCCTTTAAATAATCGGCTATCTCGTCTTCCGGATCTGTATCGTATTCCAGCTGCCTGTCGAACAAATTTTTAATACCGTCGGGAATTTTATCTTTAATTACGTCTTCCAGCAAAACGCTATGCTTCTTCCAGACTAAGGAAACGACAGACTGCCAGAACTGTTTAACCGTATGTCCTTCGGCAGAATTACCGTTTATCGCTTCTTTCGCTTTATGTAATTCTCTTTCCATACATTCTCCTGCGGCTGAAAGCGGATTGCTTTTTTTCATCGCATCCGACAGTTTACTGTCCGCCTCATCCACGTATGAGAAAATAATATTTACCAGCGCGTCAGACTGTTCCTTCGTGAAGGACTTCGCTGAAAAAACGTCTGAAACAAATTCTTTTATATTGCCGCCGTCTTTGACAGCCTTGTCGTATTCTTCGTATAAATTCATATTTTCTCCCTGTTATCCGGCTACGGAAGCCAGCTGATATCCGCTCTCTTCTAACAATTTCTTTAATTTACCGTATTTTTCATTCCCCATAATATCTCTCTGTGATTTTGTCTTTAATTTTTTTATCTCTTCTAAAACCGTGGCTTTATCTATTTTAAAATCTCCTGCTTCAGTTATATTACTGTTTTCAACGGCTCTGCACTTATTCAGGAAAGAAGCCCTTAAAGCGCTGTTCACGATATTCGCTATATCAGCGCCGCTGAAACCGTCGTCTTCTTTTCCCCACGAAGTGGCTTCTGCAAATTCTTTAAAATCGTCGTCGGTAAAACTCATACAGGGCTTATGCATATTGAAATGGTACCTGAAAATATCGGCTCTTTCCTCTTTAGAGGGCATCATAATCCTGAATATCATATCGAAACGCCCCTTGCGTTTTAATTCGTCCGGAATAGCTTCTATACTGTTGGCCGTGGCTATTACGAACACATCCGATCTGTTTTCCTGAAGCCAAGTAAGAAAACTTCCGAACAGCCGCAGCATCACCCCGTTACCTTCTCCTTTGCTCTCTGACATTACTCCCGCGAAGGACTTTTCCAGTTCGTCTATCCACAAAACGCAAGGCGCGGCTCCTTCGGCGATATCCAGAGCCAGACGCAAATTAGCGTCGCTCTGCCCGACATACTTTCCCAGAAGTCTCCCGATATCTAACTGGATAAGAGGTCGGTTCAAATAATTTTTAGACGCGACGACTTTCGAAACAAGACTTTTCCCGCAACCCGGCATACCGACCAGCAATATTCCCTTCGACTTCGGTATACCGACTTCTCTTGCCTCCCTGCTATGGTTATCCAGCAATTTGACTTCTTCTAAATAATGTCTGAGATTCTGGAGACCGGCAAAATCGTCCGAAGGTTCGCAAAGTTTCAAAAATCCCGTCTTCGTGACCATATCTTTTTTTGATTGCTTAATGATTCTGACGCTTTCATTCGTGCCGGAATTTCTTGTCTTATTCAGTATCTGAACAATCTCAGAACCGCAAAAACCGCATAAATGCGGAGCGATCTCCTTTACTTTATCCAGCCTCTTTCCCCTCAGCTGTTCTGGAATATTATCGTTTATCCATCCTTTAATGATTTCCACGACCTCGGACATTTCTGGTTTGGGAAGTTTTATCATGCTGGCGAAGGGGACTAACTGAGAAGGTATCATTATTTTAGGCGCCGTGATAACAATGTAAAGCATCCCCTTTTTCGACATTATATTATTACCCGCGATGGCCCTCAGAAGCTCTATTAAAGACGGCTCGGCTTCAAGAACGGAAGAAATATTCCTTATAAGTAATATCGGGTTATATTTAAACTTTATATCGGGAGAAACATAATCGAACAGAAAATTATATAAACTGTTTACGGAAGACGCCGGCCGTTTTTCCATAAGATATTCCGAGCGGGATTCTTTCGTGTCGAAAGAAACTTCGCCGAAATAAGGGATGTATTCATGGACGTTTTTTATGTCCAATAAACAGGTCCCGTCTTCTTTTTTAAGATCCGTGGCTAATTTTATAATTATGCCGTCTACTGTTTCATAATCGTACGTATCTATAAAAATAAGCGGCTGTTTGGACTGAAAAGCGCTTTTCAAATCCTGATAAGCAAGCCTGAGCGGAGTCGGCTCATCCGACAATCTGAAACTGTTTATTTCTTTTCTCTGCATAAGACATTCCTGTTAGATTTATTTTACCACTTTTCTTAGGTTCTAAATTGCACCTAAATCATGAACGCATTAATATCCGCGGATAAACCCGATATTAAATTTACTTCCGACAAATTTATTTATTTCCCTCTAAAGAACCAATTACGCCCGTTATCTCTGGAATAAAAAACTCCTTTTGAGGTTATAGCCAGCAATTCATCTTCTAAAATCTCCAGATCTTTAAATTCTCCCGTTCCTGAAAATCCTTTATATCTCAAGGACCATGATCTTCCTTTATTAATGGAATACTCTATTATCTTAGGATCTCCCGGGGCTATCCTGATCAGTTCATTTTTAAGAACCAGCATTAAACCCATTTTCTTATTTACTCCTTATCAAAGCTTTAACAGTATTAACAGCTTCGGAAATATCCTTATTAAGATATTCCCTCCGTATATCCGGACTGAAAAATTTAACGGAGATCCTTTCCGATGATGTCACTGAGGGATAAACATCCCTCCAGCTTAACTTCTTTTTCTCCGACGCCCGGACATTCAATTCCGCAGCTCGTATCCGCTCTTTCTCCACTTATAGGCATATATAATTATTCCCTTTGACTATTAAAATTTAAAAATTTAATTACTCTTAAAAACATTATCGGAACCCATCTGACTTTTCTATATCGTCAGCTCTAAGTACGTGTTTTTAATTTCACCGCTAATTTTGTGTTTAGGAAAGCCCCCGATAAATATCAGAGACTTTCCCGGAATACTGATTTACTTAAAAGCCTTCGTAAGGCTCATGCTTTTTCGTAGGACTTTTCGGACAAGATCCTGAGGTAAGTTCCGAAAGATGGTGATATTTTTTCCCGCAATGCTTACATATAAAATCCCCGTCAGTACGCCCCTCGAAAACCACATGTTTCCTAGTAGGACTTTTAAGACAGTTTCCTGAAGTAAGCTCTGAAAGATGACTATACTTCTTACCGCAATACTTACAATAATACTCTTCAGCCATAATTATCTATCTCCTTTTTTATACCAATTTTAACCGCGTACAACAGCTAAATTACTTTCCTACAACCAAGTTTTTACTGAAAACAGAATCAAAACCGGTAATACTCTAATCCATTAACAACAATAAGCTGCGGTTTAATATTACTCAAATAAAAAATATTCCCGTACTGCCAACCATACCAACCGTTATTTATATTACATAAAACAGCAATTATAAGTCAAAAACAATTTTCACGTAACAACCACTAAAAAAACCCATATTATCACAGGAAGGAGTTGTAGTCTTTTTCAGGCGCTAACGAAGCGTGGCGGCGCAAGTTTGGAGCGAATCTCCTTTCTATACTTACCACAGGAATGAGACATTGTTATATTCAGGATATCCGCAGCGCGACGGCGCGAGGCTAAGCGAATTTTCACCAGAAAATTACGCGGCCTGAATATAATTATGCCTCATGACCCCGCCGCCTCGAAACAATTATAGCTCCTGACTACGCGTCCTGATTATCACTATTCCCTTGTTTCATTATCTCAAAGATCTAATGAATGGCGGAACAGATTAGGAATGCTCCGCCATTCAGTTTACTTTCTACCGCATGCTAGAACATATAACTTATACCTGCGTTCCAGTTGAATATGCTGTCGCGCCCCAACCTCTCGTACAGTTCTCCGTGCAGTCTTATATCGTTTATACGGTACTCCGCCGTCAGATTTATCACTCCGCTGCCGTTGTCAGTGTCCGACGACTCCATCTTATAATAACCTTCAGCTCCTCTTATCGTCGCTTTCTGCCTGTGATTGTTCGTGGCGTAGTAATAAGTGCCGCCTCCGCGCACGTTCAGCTCCTGATTGCTCCCTAAGCTGAATACTCTGCTCAGATACAGACCCAGCCCGCCTTCGGCGTTAAGGAAGTTCTGCGCCTTTACTTCGGCTCCGTTTCCTTCTTCCAGTCTGTTCTGGTAATATCCCTGCAGATTTAACTCCGCTGAAGGTTCCAGATCGGCGAATCCGAGTTCCGCTTTGTATCTGGCTTCGTTAGTTACTCCGTAATGCCAGGCGCTTATGTCCGCGCTGCTCGAGGTACTGTCTTCTTTGCGTGTGTAGTCTCCGTTGCTGTATCCTACGGTGGGCGTTACGAGCAGGCTCGTTTCTCCGAGTTCGAACATGAACGGTTTGTGCAGGAAGAAGTAGGTGACGTCACGCTCCGAGTCGTCGTCGTAACTGCTAGACAGTTTAGCTACGGAAAGTCCGAACACTCCCGGATTGCCTTTATCGAACATTGCGTATACGTCGTAGAAGCTGTCGCTGTATCCTTCTATTCCGGAACGCGCGTTCCTGCTGTCGTAGCCGCTTACGAAACCGACCGTGTTCTTTTCCCCGTTGAACATTTCGTCGTGGAATGTCCTGTTTATCCTTTTGGCCGTGTTGAAGTTCTGTCTGGTGAAATTAGGCAGTATGACGGAATCTGTTATATTACCTAGAGATTCCGTGAAGCCCTCCAAAGTATCGGCTGATTTGAGTTCGTCGAAACTGCTTACTATATTTCCGGCTTCGTAATTCTTTTCGAGGAACGAGGCCAGTGATGCATTACTTGTCAGCGAACTGAAACTGCGGCGCGTCAGACTGGCGTTTCCTATCTCATTGTATTCTCCGGAAGAATCCGAGGTCACGTCCAGAGAAGCGTCGAACATCACCGACTCGGAATAGACGTCCACGTCTATGTCTTCGCCGGCCTTTACGGCTCCTTCCACTGCGTAACTGTCGTCATTGCTGCCCTGAGTCACTGAAGCCGCCACGCCGAGACTTCCGTATACGCTCTGGTCCGAGTTGTAACTTCCGCCCTGCATGACGTAGACGGCCGCCCCGATGGAGTCGAGGTCCAGACCGCTCAGGGACGAAGACAACGTTGAAGAAAAGCCGCTGCCTGAAGAAGAAGCGTAAGGATTACTGTCAAGCCCGCTTACCGATGTATTAGTTCCTTCACGGACCACATAATTATCCGTGCTCGCCGCTATATCGCTGCCTGTGCCGTCGGTATTTATTGTGACACCGTCGTCGGTCAATGTAAACGTGCCGCTGTTGTACAGAGACAGGCTTGTTTTTTCGCTGGAACTGTCGCCGTCCTGAAGATATATACCGTAGGCTGTTCCGTTAGCCGCCGTTACGTTTATAGTTCCCGTATTATACAGACTTACTGTCGCTCCGGCCGTCACATATACCCCGTAAGCGTCGCCGTTTGTGTTGGTAACGTTTATAGTGCCGTCATTGATTATCGTGGCGTCGTCGAAAGCCGCGATGCCGGCGACAAATCCGCCGGAAGAATTAACTGTTACAGTGCCGTAGTTTTCTATATCGCTATCCCCTGTGAGTCCGGCCACTGCTCCGGTTGCCCCGTTACTGAATGCTGCGCTTACATTGATCGTTCCGTAATTCTTAGATTCTCCGCCGCCTGAGGAGCCCATGCCGACAACATGATAACTGTTTTCGTCGAAAGCAGCCCCCGCCCATTTATATACGTTAGCGGAAACTGAAATAGTGCCGGTATTGACTATATATCCGTAATCCGCGTCTATACCGCTCACTTCCGCTCCGTAAGAAGAATCCCCCGAATTCAGAGCCACTATTATAGAACCCGTATTGACAGCGGTGCCGCCTTCGTTAACTTTCATGGCTCTGAGATTATTCCTTCCTTCTTCGCCGGCAGATGAAGTATAGGCCCCGGACATGCTTATCAGCCCTGAGTTTATTATATAACCGCCTTTCGTCCGCATACCTTTATAGAAATAATCGTTGCCGGTTATACTTATCGTTCCGGTGTTCACAGCATAAGCGGATCCTGAAGAAAACATAACGGCGGCGCCGTCGCTGTTGACATAAGGCGACTGAGCGTCTATCTCTATGGTATTGGTGACTGTGGAGCCGCTTAAACCGAAGGCCATAAGCAAAGCCTCGTGCATATATCCGGTTACATAAGCCGAATAATTAACCGTTTCCGCACCGTTGGAAGTGGTCGTGGACAAAGTGAAACTGTTGCCCGACTGTTTATAACCGAAATAATACAGGCCGGGGGTATTATCGCTGTACTCCGACCCCATCTCGGACATGGTCTTGCATTCTCCGTTCACGTATATCTCGTCCGCGGAGCATAAGGGAGTATAATCTCCGTGTATATCCTCATTAACTGAATTAGTCGAATAGGAGTTTATATTACCACTGTTATAAAGTTTGCCGCCGCTGCCGGTAAAATAAATACCGTAAGCGTTTCCGTTCGTTGAAACGACGTTTATCGTGCCGGTATTGCGAACATTCACAGTATTAACAGCGTATATTCCGTAAGCCGTTCCGCTGTCTGACACGGCGCTTATCGTACTGTTGTTCACTATATAAACCGGATAAGAATCGCTACCCTCGGCATATATACCGTAAGCGTCGCCGCCGTCGGATTCTACGCTTATCAGACCGTTATTCGTAATATTTGATTCAGCATAAGAACCGTAATAACCGCCGGAATAGACTCCGTAAACAGTGCCGGTAGAAGAATTTACTGAGATAGATCCTGAATTTGTTATTTCCGCTCCGTAAGAATTTATCCCGTAAGCTGTGGAACCGGAATAAACATTAACGCTGCCGCTGTTATCAACCGTGGAATTATAACCTTCTATTCCCGCAGCTTCGACACCGGCTGAAGAAAAGACCACGCCCGTATTATTCACAGCAGACCCGTCGGCGCCGTAAATACCGGAAGCAACTTCTTCAGATACGGAATTTATCTCGCCGTAATTATTTATTTCTCCGGAACCGTAAGAGGAAATGCCTACTGATCCCTGTTTGGAATAAACGTATATCTTACCTGAAGAACCATTGGTGAAGACCGCGTCCCCGCCCTCCATTCCGGCGGCCGTATTGTTCTCGTCCGCGGAAGACGAAACGATAACCCCGTAATTTACAGCCGAAGAACTTCCTTCCGCGTGCATGCCGGTGGGCGCCGATCCGCTTACGGTTATATTACCGTAATTCTCAGCGGAGGAATTATTATAGGCGTTCATGCCGGTTATAAATTCTCCTTCTCCGTTTATATCGGCCTTATTTTTTACCGTGGAGAAATAAACGGCCTCCATCCCGGCACCCTCATCCGTTATCATATTTACCGTCCCCTCGTTCACGGCCGAACCGCCGAACAGGGCGTACATACCTATTATATCGTCGCCTGCGGTATTGGATATAACGGCTTTATTGGTCATAACGGCGTTCTCGCCTACGGCGGCGGCGAGATAAGTCTCGTTTTCTGCGGAACTGAGATCGCCTGCGTTCATATCTTCGGTAATCGAAAGATCCTCGCCGGTATAACTCACACTGGAAAAGATATCCTCATATGTCACGGAAGAGATCTCGTCCACAGCCTGACTGTCGAGAGATTCCAGAGAACTCCCGAATATATAATCGCCGTTAGAAGCGTTGGAGCTGTAAGCGGAACCTCCGTTCAGAGTGATATCCCCGCTGTTGTACAGCTTATTTCCGGTACCGGAATCGAAATAGATACCGTAGGCCGTGCCGCTACTGGAAGTAACGTTGATATCCCCGGTATTATATACCTTATTATCATTTCCTTCGGTGTATATCCCGTAAGCGTTCTCTCCGGCGTTGACTGTTATAGTCCCTGTATTAACCACGGAAGAATCGCCGTCGACCGAAATTCCGTATCCCTGTCCGGCGGCAGTAACTTCTATATCGCCGTCGTTCCTTATATACGCGGAACCCTTGCCTTCTATACCGTAAGCGTTAGAAACCGCGGACTCGGCGGTAACGGTACCCGAGTTGAACACATTGCTGTTGTCCCCCGATAAACCGGCGGCGTCCTCCGAAGAAGAATAAGCCGTCACCGTCGCGCCGGAAGCGTTTATTATATTTCCGTAAGAAGCAGCCATTCCGGTAGAATCGCCGCTGTACAGCGTTATGCTCCCGGCATTACTTACCGTGGAGCCGTATACCGCGTACATGCCGGTGACGCTGGCGTCGTCCTGAGAAAAAGACGAATCGCCCAGAGACTCAAGCGAACTCGTGCCGCTCTGAGACGCAGAGCCGTAAGTGATGGAACCGTTATTAACGGCGGTGCCGCCGCCGAGGGCGGTAATGCCGACCGCATAAGGCTGACTTTCAGTAGCGGTGACATTTATCGCGCTGTCGTTACTATAAGCGGAACCAGGACCGCTCTGTACTCCCAGAACCGAAGAATTTTCTTCCGTTACGCTGCCGGAAGAACTGCCGGAAGAACTGCCGGAAGATCCGCCGGAAGCCGCGGCGACCGCTACTCCGGCAGCCACAGCCCCTCCTATATACCACCACTTCTTACTCGAAGCCGTATTGTTTTTATCCGAAACCAAAACGGCTTCCCGACCGGACACCGAAGCCGCGGAATCTTCCCCGGCGAAAGTCCAGGTCGACGTCGAAAGAGAAGCTACCGGTTCCGGCGCCGGCTTTTCTTCGCGGATAAGTTCCGCGAGACGCACGGCGGCTTTCCTATTGCCGTTTTCGGAAGCCATTCTGTAATATTTTAAGGCTCTGGCCCGGTCTTTTTTATAATTATAATAAGAACCCAGATAATACTGCGCGTAGGCGTCGCCTGCCTCTTCGGCCGACTTAGTATACCATTTGACGGCTTCCGAGGGATTATTCTCCGTGCCTCTGCCGTTATCGTAGCACTGCGCGAGTTTAAGATAAGCCGGGGAATAGCCGTCCAAAGCCGCGGAATCGTACCATTTGAAAGCGTAATCCCTGTTCATCTTAGCGCCGCGACCGTAATAATAACCGTTGCCGACCTCGAAAGCGCCTTCCGGCGATCCCTGCCCGGCGGCTTTCCTGTACCATTTAAAAGACTCGGCCGCGTTACCGGCGGAATAATATTTACCGAGAGCGAGCATAGCGTCCGTACTGCCGCCGAGAGCCGCTTTTTTATACCAGAACACGGCCTTGAGACCGGCTCCGTCCGTGCCTTCCGCTCCGTAGCACGAGGCAAGTTTATACTGCGAAATAATATCACCGCTTTCCGCAGACTTTATATAATCCCCGCAAAGCCCGAAAACTCCGCCGGGCGAAGCGAGCATAAGGCATAATATCAGACATAAAGAGCCCGCTCCGGACATCCAAGTCCGCACCGTGCCCGGATACGACAAGTTGCATTTCATAATAAGCCATCCCCTTTTCGAAAGTAATTTTCACTTAAAAAACAAAGCTGTACATATAAAATATTCTAAAATATGCCTGCGACAGCATATTGTCGTACAGATTCAAATAAATTTTCATTTTCCAGAACAATACATAAAACGGGAAATTAAACAGGATAATAAAAATATTACTTATATGGTAAATATCTATAAACTTCAATTTTTACCTATAGAACTTGCTACCACTACTATGAGGCCTCCGAATACGGCTCCGACGCCGACTCCTATTACTCCGCCCATTTTACCGCCTATTCCCATAAAGGTCATTACGGTTTTTTCGGGATTTTCTATTATTTTCCCGCTTATCTCTTTGGTAATATCTCTTTTATCTCCTTCCATGATCTTTATCCTCCGTGTTCTAACTCTATTCCTTCCACTTACTATCTACGGCCGAAAACCCACATACTTAACGTTTTTTATCTTTTTTGCTGTTTTCTTACTTAAATAGTTAATATTGATGTATTCCGGAGCATATATAGTATTGAATAGTAATATAAAAGTCTTAAAATTGTCTCATGGCAGGGCACTTTTCGGACTTCGAGGCGGGTTGAGACAATTTCATTTTTTGGTCTAAAATGTTAAATTATTGACAAAAAACGCCAAAAATATTAGCATTTTATAAGTAATCAGGTATAACCTATCCGGATTTGAGTAAAAAGGGGCCTGAATTACACCTTTTTCGGACAAATTTTGCTGTCCGGATAGGTTACCCGTTAAGAAGGGTACTGAAACTCCCAAAGCCCCGGCGCTCCCGGCGGCCAGTCTTGTCCGGATAGGTTACCCGTTAAGAAGGGTACTGAAACCAACCAATTCGTTTAATCGTTCTATATTAGTATTGGTCCGGATAGGTTACCCGTTAAGAAGGGTACTGAAACCTCTCTGCTCCTAACTTAATAAAAGCATGGCGGATATGTCCGGATAGGTTACCCGTTAAGAAGGGTACTGAAACTAAGCGGGAAATAATCGTTTATCTTATATCCGTTAGTCCGGATAGGTTACCCGTTAAGAAGGGTACTGAAACATAGAAAAAACGAGGTTAATATTTCTAAGGCTCCTGTCCGGATAGGTTACCCGTTAAGAAGGGTACTGAAACCTCCGCCGCCGTGAACCCTTCGTCGTCGTAAATGATGTCCGGATAGGTTACCCGTTAAGAAGGGTACTGAAACCAACCAATTCGTTTAATCGTTCTATATTAGTATTGGTCCGGATAGGTTACCCGTTAAGAAGGGTACTGAAACCGCCCACTTTAAGACCGCATAGGTGCTATCTTTATGGTCCGGATAGGTTACCCGTTAAGAAGGGTACTGAAACATCAAGTTCTGATGCCGTTAGTCCCGTTTTCCCGCCGTCCGGATAGGTTACCCGTTAAGAAGGGTACTGAAACTACAGTATGATGTTATGAAGATAGCTAAAAGGATAGGTCCGGATAGGTTACCCGTTAAGAAGGGTACTGAAACTTTCCCTCAGCCACGACAACGGATTTTTCAAATGCAGTCCGGATAGGTTACCCAATAAGAAAGAAACTAGAAATTATAGCTATGGGAGTTGTAATTTCTAAACATAATATCTCTATAATAAGCAAACTATAAAAGCCCTGAAATAAAACATTTCAGGGTTTTCATAGTTCAAGAGGAAAAATTAGAAATTATTTTTTCTATTACAGTTTTTTAACGGGAAGAAAAAGAGTTTTTATAATATTTTCCTGATCTCATAGACCAGTTCGTCTTGGCCGAACTTTTTCAGATACAGTTCTTTTACTTTAATAAATCCTAAACCGAAAAAGAATTTCAGGGCTTTTTCTCTGACTGGCGGAACTATGTCCGCTAAAAATTGTTTTTTTACGTCTTAACTTCGGCGAACGATAAATTTAAGGCTTGGCTTATATTATGAAAGCCGCTTAAAAATAAGCTAATATTGTATTTATGATAAAATTTATCCCCTTATAAACATCTGCCCGGAGGTTTATAGGCGGAGTAAAGTGTGATACTTTTTCCGGCCGGACGTATAATTATCAGGGCTGACTATGAACTTCGACGAACTTTATAATAATAATTTCGACAGGATATATTCCTATCTGCGCTGCCGGTTGGGCTCCGACTCTACGGCCGAAGACCTGTGTTCCGCAGTTTTCTATAAGGTCTTCCGCTCCATCGGACAGTTTTCCGCTTCGCGGGGAGAACCAGTGCAATGGCTCTTCGGCATAGCGCGCAATGAAGTAAATTCTCATCTGCGCCGGAAAGCGCTTGTCAGTTTCGTTTCTCTGAATCTCTTCGGGGATATTTTCAGAGAAAAACCAGAAACCCACAGAGAAGAAAATCCGGCGGCGGTGAAACTAAAAGAACTGATAAAAGGACTCGACAGGAGGGAACGCGACCTTATATCTCTTAAATTCTATTCCGAACTGAATAACAGACAGATCGCGGCGCTCACGGGGCTGAGCGAGAGCAATGTGGGCACGATTTTATACAGATGTATGAAAAAACTTCGTAGAAAAATGGGCGGAGAAAATTTATGAAAGAAGAAACAGAAAAATTTATAAGATCCGTTTCTGACGGCGACACCGGAGAAGAAAATATCAACAGACGGATAATGTCTGTTTTCGAAGCGGCCGGCAAACCTCCGGAAGGGGCTAAGGAACGAGTTCTGGCCGCCGTATCGAAAAGGCGAAGTAAAGTAAAAACAGCGGCGATACTTGTACCGGCCCTGGCATGTTCTTTTCTGGCGGTTTTCATTTTACTGCACCGCGAAACGCGAAGGCCGGTTCACGAAACCGAAGAATATTCCGCCGACTGGCTGTCTTATGAGAATTTCCCCTATTATAAAGAAGAAGCAAAAAATTACCTGAACGACACGGAAAAAAACGGTGACCGGAACTATTTTCATCCTTCGGCGGAAACAGGAATGTGATACTTTTCAGAACCGGACGTATTTAGAGTACAGGAATACAGGAGGATATATGAAGAAATTTATTATAGCGATATCTATTTTATCTGGGCTGGCCTTTACCGCCCCGGCATACGCCGCCGGAACGGGACCGGAGTCCGGCGGGCAGGGTAAGCCCGTAAGATCCGACGGTTTCAACGCCGTTCTGGACAAAACCGACGCGATCTGCCTTAACACCATAGACCTGAGCGCCAGATACTGGGCCGATCAGATAATGAACAAGAAGAATAGCACTTATACGGAATTAGAAGAAAAATCAAATAACTGGATAATGAAACAGGACACAAAAAAATTACTGTTCGAAAAAATAAAAGCCTTCGTGGACGCGGGAAAAGTAGAGCCGCTTAACGCGGAAGAAAGAAAAAAACTCGACGAAGCCAATAAGGAAATAAGGATTCTGCTGTCGCCGAAATACAAAGGAACAGTACTGGCCGGGGACAAAAACTACGGCGGAGATATAATAAAAGATAAATTAGACAAGATAGACCGCGCCACACTCGACCTGAGCGCGAAATACTGGGCCGACAGGATAATAAACCAGAAGAATACCACTTATGCGGAATTAGAAGAAAAATCAAAAAACTGGATAATGAAACAGGACACGAAAGAACTTCTGCTGAAAAAAATAAAGACTTATACTGAAAGCGGAAAAGTTGCACAGCTGACAAAAAAAGAACAGGCGGAACTTAAAGCCGCGAGAGAAAAACAGCACGCCATACTTTTCCCAAAACCCGAAAACACCGCCGCAGCGGATATAAGCCAAGAAGACTGTATAAAACTTTATGCCCGGTACTGGGCCTGGAGGATACAGGGAGGAGAAAGCGGCATTTTAGAAAATATAAAGACCAAATGGAATCTTTCCGAAACAAACCGCACAGAACTCATAAACGAGATAAACGGCAGGTTAAAAGTAAAGAACAAAAACCTGACAAAAGAAGAGCAGCAGACTTATAATATCTGCATAAAAAGGCTGTCGCTTAAATAAAAGTAGTCATCAAATAATAAAAATCCCCGCCCGGACGGGGATTTTTAATTTAACCAGATTATTCTAACGGAATTACCACAGGAAGAAATTACGGTTGTTTTGAAAACATCCGAAGCGCAACAACACAACTTTGGAGCAAATTTTTATAACAATCACGACGGTACAAGTCTAAGCTAATTTCCTTAGCGTACTTAAACAGGAAGGAGTTGTAATATTTTCAGGAGCTAACGGAACACGACGACGCGAGTTTGAAGCGAATTTTTCAGCAGAAAAATTACGCGGCCTGAAAAATATTATAACGACTGACACACGCGACCTGAATATAATTATACATCATGACCCCGCCGCCATAAAATCTTTATAGCCCGTTTATAAAATTATCAGTTTATTTGCAGACGATAGGACGCGGGACCGTTATCTCGGAAAAAGCTTCTATCGCATAGGAATCCGTCATACCTGATATATAATCAGCCACTATTTTATGGGAAACATTATTTTCAGAATTATAAAAACCTGCCAGACTTTTCAGATAACGGCCGAAGTGCCTGTCTATCAGGAACGGAGATTCATTATATCTGTCGAAATCGAACTTATACATATAATAAAGTTCTATAAAATGAGAAAAAAGCTGCTTCACGGCCTTCTGGCAGAGATTCTTATAATCAACCAAAAGCGGATGATTGTAGATCCTTTCGTAATTAAATCTCTTCATCTTGCGCACGCTAGCGAAAATATCGTCGGAAAATGTAAGTTTCTCAGCATTTATCGTAGACTTGATAAAATCCAGCACCATAGTATTGATTATGTCGCTGTTACTGTGACCGAGAGAGTCCTTTATATCCTGCGGGATATCGCTTTCTTTAATAAGACCGGCTGAAACCGCATCCTCCAGATCACGCCCGAGATAGGCTATCTTATCGGAAAATCTTACTATACATCCCTCGTACGAACTGGGGATAAAAGTGCGCGATCTGATATTTTCCAGATCGTTTTTAACCGCGCTCGGCTTAAGGGACTGTTCGAATTTTTCCCCGTTATGATTGATGATGCCGTCTTTCACCGCATAAGTAAGATCAAGCCCCTTGCCGTAATCGGCGAGGTGCTCAACGACTCTGTAACTGTTAACCTCGTGAATGAATTCGCAGTAATATTCTTTCATGCACTCGTTCAGGGCTTCCTCCCCAGCATGTCCGAATGGAGCGTGACCGAGATCGTGGCCGAGCCCGATAGCATAAGCGAGTTCGCTGTTCAATTCCCAACCGTGCGAAGACAGCCCTTTGCATATAGTGGCGGCTATCGTAGCGACATGAATCACATGCTCTATTCTAGTGCAGATATGATCGTTCGTCGGAGAAAAGAAAAACTGCGTTTTATGCTTAAGCCTGCGGAAAGGCAAAGAATGAATTATCGCGGTCTGATCGCGGAAATAAGGACCGCGGATATCTTCCTCTCTGAAAGTAGTCCGCTCCGTATATACCGATTCGTCTAAAGGATTTTTCACTCTGCAGGTCATAATAGTTTTTCAAAGAATAAAACAGAATATATTGTAAGGCTGTAAAACAGCGCCTTTAATCATTATAATAAAAAGTAATGATAAATACAAATAATATAGTAATAATTAAGCCGGAATATAATCTTTTTAACTAAATACGGACATATCAGTCTCGCTTATGATTAAGCAATCACTCGCGCAGTGATGCGAATTAGAAGTGATTATTTTTATTACGGGAAGGAACTTTTGTTGTTTCAAGGATATCCGGAAAGCGGCGGCGCGAGTCTAAGCGAATTTTTACCGAAAAATTACGCGGTCTGAATATAATTATGCCTCATGACCCCGCAGCCTTGGAAACAATTATGTTCCTTCCATCGCGGCCTGAAAAACATTATGCCTCATGACCCCGCGGCTTAAAAACACAATAAAATCTCCTTATAAAAGAAAACCGGTTTGACCTGATATCGGCGTAAATTTTATACTTTATCAAGGAGAGAAATATGATCAAATTAATATTTTCATTAATCGTCTTGATTATTCCGGCCTCGGTTTTCGCCGAAGACAAAGCCGTATTCGCGCTTGACGTGATACGCCACGGCGACCGCATGCCGGTAAGCGACATCCCGAATTCCACTTATAAATGGCCGGTGCCTTTCGGGCAGCTCACTCCGAAAGGAATACACCAGGAATACGAACTAGGCGTACAGATGCGGAATGAATATATGTACCAGTACGCACTGCTGCCTATGGCTTATCAACCCGGAACGCTCTATGTCCGCTCGAGCGACGTCGACAGAACGCTGATGAGCGCCGAAGCCGTACTTACGGGGCTTTATCCGCACGGGACCGGCCCGTACACAGACCTTATGCCGGCTCTTCCCGACAGGGCCCAGCCTATACCGATACACACTGTTTCCGGCAAAGAAGAGACTCTTCTTTATCCGGACGGCCCGAGATATAAATTCGACGAACTTTGCAATAAATATGTCACGCCGGCCAAAGAATGGCAGGAAAAAACAAAAAAAATAAGCAAGAATTTCCAGCGATGGAGTAAAGCCACGGGAGTGAATATCAAAAGCCTGTACGATCTTAAAGGCCTAGCCGACACCATGTTTATACGCAAACTTTACAAAGTACCGCTTCCGGAAGGCCTCACCGAAAGGGACGCCGATGAAATAATAAGCGCGGGCCGCTGGGCCTTCATGGCGAACTTCAGTCCTGAAATAATAGGACAGACAACCGGATCTCCGCTGCTTAAGGAAATAATCAACTACGTAAACGAGGCTGCGTCGGGAAAAACACAGCTGAAGCACGTGCTTTTCTCCGCGCACGACAGCACGATAATGGCGGAACTGAGCGCGATGGGCGCGCCGTTAAGGGACAATCCGCCGCAGTATTCGTCCCGACTTAACTTTATGCTTTTTGATACTGACAACGGTTATGCGGTAAGAATAAAATACAACGGCAATCCGGTGGCGGTAAAAGGCTGCGAAAAAGATTTCTGCACTCTTAAGCAGTTCTCGGCTCTGGTAAAATAACCGGAACAAAAGCATATAAATACCGTTATAAATTAAAACCCTGTGATAATAATCGTTATCACAGGGCAAATTTTTTATGAGCTGTTGAATTATATCTACCTGCGAATTTACATAAATAAAGCATTCATATCTATTACTCACGGGAAGGAACTGTTGTTGTTTCAAGGATATCCGCAGCGCGACGGCGCGAGGCTAAGCGAATTTTCACCGGAAAATTACGCGGCCTTGAAACAATTATAGTTCCTTCCGCGCGCCTGAATATAACAATACCTTACGTCTATATATAATATTTACTTAGATCTGATAATCCAAATATTATTTCGCCGAGAAAATTTTCCACAGACCGACTGTATTTTCCCAACCGAACGCGGAAGCCGCGGCGGTAAGCGCGCAACCTAAAATAAGAACTGTTATCACGAAAGCCTTTACATAATCCTGCAGCTTTATCGTAGCCATAAGTACCGGGTCTTTAGATAAATAGGCCCCGGCAGCGTAAAGTTCTTCACCTATAAGAGTATAATCGCAGGAAGCGAAAATGAAAGGGATCTGCGATATCGAGCCGGTGCCGCCTATCTGCACGGCTCCGTTAGCGGCGCCGACCTCGCTCATGAGCAGACATTCGGCCATAAAACAACCCATATAAAAACAGACCGCAGGCTTCTCGCGGGCAATCATGCCGTCGGCCGTTGCGGCGTATGACAATCTGTCGTTGCTTACGAAAATATTGATATCCTGCTTATACATATCGAAACGCCCGGCGTCCTCGTAAGCGTTCTTTACCACGGCGTCGGCCACGGGAAGCACAAGCGGGTTCGAATGTAAAACTTTTAACTGTGTTCTGCACACTGCGCTGCTCTTAGCCACCTGTCCCAGCAGAGACAGCGAAGCTATAGTATCCATATTCGAAATACTGCCAATGCCGGTAAAATAAAATATAGCCCTGTTAGTTTCCGCGGCGGCGCCGACAGCGTCTTCTATCACGTCGAGCGCGGGAACCCTGCGGATAAAAAGATGATATTTTCTAGCCCTCGTCAAAGTATAAATAAAACCGAAAGCTATGAGAATCACAAGCAGGAGATTATTCGTTCTGTCTTTACGGAATATAAGTCCGCCGCTATCGGAACCGACGCCGGACGCGACCGAAGCCGAATCGCATGGCTCCGCGGCGGAGGCGGACAAAGGTGCGGCGGCTGCCGCAAAAAAAATAATTGCGTAAGCGAAAGTTCTAAGAAGCTTCATCAGAATATAAAAGAGACCTGTCGGCGGGATTCCCATAACAGGTCTCTATTTCCTAAAATAAAGGAAGCAGCTTTTTAATTAGCTTCTTCCGGAACAGTTTTTTTCTTATCGGCGAAATGCCTGATAATAAAATACAGCACCGTCAGACCGACTATCACGGGAGTGGCGTACCAGTACATCGGGCTCGCCATATCGTTCAGCAGGTCGAAACGGCCGTAAAGCAGAGCGAAACGCCCCATTACCGTGTTTCCGAAACTGGCGCCGAAGTATATCATCAGAAAATAAATTCCCACATTAGAGGCTTTCTTAATGATTCCTTTCTGCTCGACAGAGAAGTAAAAATAGCAGAGCACGCAGACAAGTCCGAGAGCGATCAGGACATAATTCAATATCGCGCCGTAACTGAGAGCCGCGAGATCACCGAAAGGCCTTATAGTACCGGCTATCTGATTCATAAAGTCCGTGGCAAGGTTCAGCGGCAGAACAAGTCCGGCGCCGTAACCCATCAGGAATGTGAAACCGTAGCGCGACACCCATGAATACTTCGGGATGAACTGCGTGAAAAGCGACAGACCCAGAACTACCGGAATAATCAGAGAAAACTCGCCGTTCACCAGAGGATCCCAGGCTTTAGGAATCCACGTTCCGAAAAGCAGCACCTGCACCCACCAGCCCATGCCGGCGCCGAGGTAAAGATGCTCCGCGAATTTAAAAAGCGGATTGTCTTTATACAGAAAACTGAAAAGAAATATGGTCAGTCCTACGGAGACCCAGCCGCCTAAAATAATAGATATGTTCATAATTATATCCTCAGTTCTCCTTGATGAACAGCAATATTATATTGGAAGTCAATATAAGAATTATGACTAGCATATGCGCGAGATTGAGAGCGTCGAGCCCGCTGGTTCCTTTCCCTTTATGCTGTATAAGACTTTCGTACGAACTGGCGCCTCTCATACCTCCGAGAAGTCCGCGCAGCTGCTTATTCTGAAGATAAGGGCCGTAGCCGAGCTGGCTTATAGCCGTAGTGCCGCCGACGAGCGGGAACTGGTATTTGTCTCCGACATAAGCCACCCAGGCGTCCAGCATTCCCGTGCCGGTTATTTCGATACAGCCTTTCATATCTTTATATGTCTTTATTCCCTGCATGACAGGCATATTTTTGACGTCGTTTCCCTGAATATCCTTGTCGAAAGCCGAATAAAGGTTTATATTCATCTGCGTCATAGCGGCCATATAATTAGGATTATAAGGGAAAGCCACGTAATCCTTGCCGTACACTTTGCCGTATTCGCCCGGAACCTTTTCTATAAGTTCCTGCATCATTCCGGGCGCGCCTGAAATAAAAGTGATCATGGCAACGCGGACGTTTCTGCTGAACAGATGGCGCAAAACCGCAACCGCCTGCGGATGGAGTTCCGGTTTGGTGGAAGGATCGTAATCCACGCCTAGCAAGACGAAATCGCCAGGTTTAAGTGTGTCCACGAAATTATAAAAATCCTCCACCTGCGAAGCGGGTTTCCCGCTCGAAAGGCCGAGAGGCTTTATTATAGGCCAGAACATAACTATAGTCAGCAGCAGGAAGATCCAGCGGCGGTCCAGTTTCAAGAATTTTCTAAGTTTATCTTTCATGATTTAATCCCTGCCCATATACGATCTTTCTATACCGAATATGATCTTGAGCGAGGTTACTACGGCTCCGATCGTGATGCCGACCATAATACCGCGTTTCGCGGCTACGCTGGGCACTGCCACTATCCAGTTCTTTATTATGTCGATAGTGCAGCCGGTCCATCCTATGACTCTGTTCCAGATAAGTTCACCCAAAGGCACATTAGCCATTATAAGAATAAAAGCGGCTACGAACAAAAGGAAAGCCTGAGGAGATTTGATACGGAATGAACGGAAAGCGGTGGACACGATATAAAAAGCCAGCACGGCGAACATAGTGGCGCTGAGCGGATTATAAATATATCTGAAAGCCCAGCCGAGGGAAGTGAGCTGCCCGGAAGGCGTGGCCTGCAACCCGCTGCTTAAAAGCCCTGGAATAAATACCGCGAAAAAACCGATAAAAACCGTGAGGCTGTATCCCCATCCGGGCTTAAATGTCACAACTTTTCTGCCGTGGACGATGAAAAGACTCACAGTTCCGAGAATCATCGAGAAACCTGTCACTATGGTTTCCCACTGATTCATTGTTTCCAGGTAAGAGGAGGAAACGCCGGCCGGGACATAATAAGTGGCGAGCGTCAGCAATCCTACTACGGTCACTATAGCCAAAGGAATATATTTTTTTATTAGCTGCATAATTTTAGTAAGACGTGAAAAGATTTATAAGGGCGTTTATAAAGCCGTCGGCATGGAACATGCCGGCGACAGCCACGGCTATGCCGCCGAAGACGACGGAAATTATCATAACCAGTTTGCCGAAGTCCTGAAGCTTGAGAACGCTCAGGAGCATCGGTTCTTTGGAAAGATAAGCTCCGGCCGCATAAAGTTCTTCTCCTATAAGAGTGTAATCGCAGGAAGTGAAGAAGAAAGGCAGCTGTGATTCGGAATCTGTGCCGGCTATCTGAATAGCTCCTGTCGAAGATCCGACTTCGGTGAGAAGCAGTGATTCCGCCATAAAGTAGCCCATAAAGAAACAGGCCGCGGGTTTTTCACGGTCTATCATACCGTCCACGGAGGCCGCATAAGAGAACTGGTCGCTGCTGACGAAGAAATTAAAGTCGTCTCTGTAAGAATCGCTGCGGCCGGCTTCGAGATAAGCCTGCTTTACGGTCTCTTTCGCGACCGACATGACTATAGGGTCGTAATGAGGGATCTTCATTATACTGTCGTACTGGGCGACCTTTTTAGCGACTTCGCTCATTATAGATAAGGAAGCGATAGTGCTTACCTGCGACACGGCGCCCAGTCCGGTGGTATAGTATATAGGTTTTCCCATCTCGGTAGCGCGGCCTATGGCTTCTTCAATAGCGTCAAGGCCGGCTATCCTTCTGACGAAAAGACCTTTCTTTTTTGCTCTTGAAACGACAAGAAAAAAAGCGATGGTCACAAGGACCACCCCTATAAAATTGTTTAGACGATCCGTTCTGAACCAGTTTTCCACAGGAACCGCTTTTACCACGGCGGATTCCGCAAGCACCTTATCGCCCGAAAGCGCCTTCACCTTTAAGGCTACTTCCTGCCCGGCATTCGGCGCCAGTTCGGAAATGTTTACCTGAACAGCCTGAGACTCTTTCCCGTATTTCCAGGCCCAGAAAGGCATCTTCACCGAATCACCTGTCTTTTCGGACGGAACGAAACCGTTGACTTTCGTCCAACCGGCTTCCGCGTCAGGCGACGTGGAAGCGTAAACCTCATAAGTCAGGCCTTCCGGAGGGTTCTCGGCCACACCCCAAGTAAGCAGCAGGGCATGTCCGTCGTCGTAAGGCATATCTTCCGCGGTCAAGTTTGCAAACAGGACTTCTGTTCCTGCGGAAGCTTCCGGAGCGGCCGAAGTAAACCTGGGAACCGCTCCAAGGATAAATAACATAAGCAATGCTGACAGAACTGTCTTTTTCATAATTTACCCTATATTATGCTTTTTATTGCCGCATGATTGCAATAATTAATTTCCCGGCGAGGCAAATAATTACAAGCGCAAAGACGCGGCTGTAACGCCCGGCGGCGGAAATAAAGCGACGACGGGGGATTCAATCTCCGGAGCCTTCATTTCCTTTCTTACCGTAGCCGTTCATAAAATAATCCTTCTGTTTGCCGCTCTCTTTCCTCCCGAGACCTATTTTCTGTTTCACATAGTTGAACGGTTTGCTGTTAAGAAAAGGCTGAAGAATGACGGAACTTAAAGTCGACACTTTCCCGATGGAAGTGTCTATATCGCCGAGGGGGCCCTTTATCTTAAGCACCACAGGCAGGACGCCGTCCGGCTCCGCCCGCCCGGCGGCGGCATGCGCGACGATATCCACAGTCCTTTTTCTGAAATCAGCGGTACCGTCGGCACGGAAAGAGAAAGGCTCCGAGACGAAATAAAGGTCGTTCACGCTGCTCACGCCGTTTTTCAGACTTATATCCGCCATAAATTTTTCATAACTGTATTTCGGATCCGTTTTAGATATCTTCTTCAGATTCTGTTTATGCGTCTTTATTTCAGCGTCCGGAAGAACGGCGTTCTTCACCTTCCCTACAAGCTGAAATATCCCGAGGGCATTATCGATATTCTTGACTATATTAAAGAAGACCGTGTTCGATTTTTTTATTTTCGGGATATACTTAGCCGCCTCCTTTAATCCGCCTTCGTTAGAAGCGAGAAGGACGGTGCCGTTAACTTTATCGAAACGCTGATTCACATCGGTGAGGCGGGCTTTAAACAATAAATTTATCGCGGAAAAATAAGAACTGTTGAAATGCTTCACGGCTATCTCCGCGTTTACGCTCCCTGATTTTAAAGTTCCTAACCATGCCTGAAGCAACTCAGGAATTCCTGATTTTTTTACGGTCCCGGCAGGAACGCCGGCGGGGCCTGCGGAAGGAACCGAATCCTCCAGTTCTATATCCTCTGAAGTAAGCGAAATGTCCGTTTCAGCGCTGCCGTCCCTCTGATCCATAGAGAAACAGGCGTCGAAAGGCTTCCCGTTGAGATAAGCCGTAAAAGAAGACACGGACACGCGTTTTAAAGTCTCGGCGTAAATATCAGTGTTTATCCCGCTGAAAAAACCTGCGCCCGGCAGATGAAAACCGGCGTTCGAAAGGCGGGCTTTTATTTTGAAATCGCCCGGGACGATTTCCCCTTTAGCGTCGACAACTCCGGCGGCGCCGTATTTCTTTAAAAAAGGAATATCTTCCCGCAAAGCGCTAAGATTTACAAAAGCAGAAGCGTTCGCTTTATATTTAACCCTTCTCCCGGCATAGTTCAATTTCCCGTAAGCCGAAAGGGAAGAACCGCTCCCCCTGGCCTTCAGGGAAATCAGTTCAACACGCTTGCCGGGAATATCCGCCTTCCATTTCATCTCGGAATCATAATCCGTCAGATCGTAGCGCAGGGCCAGACCGTCAGGCAGCAGTCCCCCTATATCTTTAGCGGCGGCGGACAAAGATATAACAGGATTTTTCCAGTTATTGACTTCGGCTTCGCTATCCAGTCTGGCACGGCCGGAGACAATTTTCAAAGCCGAAACTAAAGACGCTTTTCTCAGATCGAAATTTTTAAGATCGGGCTTAAGACGCAAGTCCAGACGCAAACCGTCCTTTTTCAGTTCTTTTATCCTGAATCCGGCGTCGGTAACTATATCAACGGCAAAAGGGCCGTCGGAGGAAAAATTCTTAATGTCGGCCGTAAGGTTTTTAAGACCGAAAGAATAATCGGCCCCCTCGTCAGTAAAACTAAACCGGATATCTTTCAGCCTGCCTTCCGCGACAGAAAAATCAATAGTGTTTTCCGTCTGTATCCAATGCTTTATGAAATCAGTCAGTTCCTGCAGATTAAAAGAACCGTTACGCCGGCGCACAAGATCCACGGCTATTCCCTCGGCGCTGAAACTGTCGGCTTTTAGGGAATAAACCCCTTTACTCTTAGAATAATCGAAGACCCCGGAAAAATCAGCGGAAGCTCCGGAAGCGCGCAAAGCGGCTTTATCGAAAACCACTTGTTTCCTGCCCGGATCTATAAGGGCTTTTATATCTATATTTATGTTCTTGAGATTATATTTATCGCGTAAATAATCGGAAAGGATGAAATTATCCAATGAATCTCCGTCAGCCGCAACCTTTATCGAAGGATTTTTAAAATCTTTGACCTCCAGGTCAACCGACGCCCTTCCCCCTCTGTCTCCGGAAATATTAAACAAACCTTCCGCAGCCGCGTTTTTCCAGTCACAATTCTTAAGATCCGCTTTAACGGAAGAATAAACCGATATTCCGCTGAAAGCGCGCCCCCCGATATTTCCTGCCGCCTCGGTTTTTATCTTGATATAGAAAGGCTCGGAAAGACTAAAATTATTGATATTTACGGAAGTATCGTCCAGAACCGCTGAAAAATCCGATTTCTCATCGGTTAGCTTAAGCCGCATATTCCTTATTTTTATATTACTGACAGTAAAGGCCCCTGCCCCTTTTTTCTTACCGGAACCGGAAACGGCGGATAAAAAATCCATATTAGAACTTCCGTCTCTGTACCGCGTCACGCTGGCTTCTATACCGCTAAGATTTATTCCGTTTATCTCTATCTCACCGTGCAGAAGTTTCGGGATATTAAGGTGCAGCCAGGCGTCTTCCGCATAAAGAAATTTATCGTTTCCGAGTCCGAACGAAATATTTTTAAATGTCATGCCGTGCCAGCCGAAAACTATATCGTCGGCCACGGTCTTACAGCCGAGTTTATCGGAAAGGACGGAATATATCCTGCTTTTAGCGCCACGGCTCCTTAAATAATACCTTCCGCCGTAATAAACTGTTCCAGCGGCAAAAAAGACAAACAGGAAAACAGCCGCCGAAAAAATCAGCAGCCGTTTTCTTGTTTTATTAGCAGACATATATAGCCTGAATTATAAGGAATCAGAGACTTATTTTTTTCGATTCGCCTGAAAATGAAGAAAAAACAGCCTCAACTTTATTAAGGGCAAAAACCTGATTATTTCCGTCGCCGGGCTTGTACATATGCGAAAGTTCGGGATAAGCCGAGAGCATATGTTCCTGCGCTTCTATCCTCGGATCTTCGAAAGCCTCGGCGGAAACGCGCAGCCAGCTCTTCCCGTCGAAAGCGCATATCTCTATTTTCGGATCGGCCTTTATCTGCTTAGAAACGGACTTCCTCTTTCCCGTCTGTATATGCAGCTTATTATCGAATATATCTATAGTGCCGAAAGGACGCACCCTCGGCTGATCTCCTTCCGCCGTGGCCAGATAATAAGTTTTACAGGCCTTGAGAAAATCATAGACCTCTTTCATGCCGTCTAATTTACCTTTTGTCATAATCAGCCTCCTAAAAACGCAAATAAGCCTGATATTCTTTTAATATTATACATTAAATATAATAGCAGAAAATGAGCGAAGAACTGATTAATTTAAAGCCATGTCATAAGACTCCGGGCAAAATTTATCTTGATAAGAAAAGTTCTAAATTGATATAATAATTTTACTGTTGGTGGGTGTAGCTCAGCGGTTAGAGCGTCCGGCTGTGACCCGGAAGGCCGAGGGTTCAAGCCCCTTCACCCACCCCAACAGTAATTCATTAATAGAACATCATAGTTTTTTATAAGCTATTTTATAAAACTTGCTTTTCTTCAGCCAAATATTGACTGCTTTTTAATAAATGTAATATTATTATTAAAATATGGCAAATAAACGCTTTAAATATGAAATAAAATTATTTAAATTGCATATTCCAAATTCCAAGGAAGAAATTTTTAAAAATGAAGTAATGAACATTCCATATTTACTTTACGAAGTAGAAGAATTAAGTAATGAGAACAAAATAGTAATTAATAAACCAGGCGGGAAGAGAAATTTTGGGCGTTTATCAAGAAATGATTTAATGGTTTTTATATATTACACGAAAGAAAAGGAACTATGGTTAATATCACATAAAGAAATAGAAAATGATTTAATCAATAAATCTAAATCTGATAAAAATAAAACTACAGAAATAGTTTTAGGTCTAAAAAGAGTGTGCTTAGGAGAAGAACCATCAGAAGTTTTAAAATCAGTAAAAGATACGCAAAACCTTCCAGGAATACCAGTAGAAACTATCTATAAAGCTTATAAGTGGATATGGGGACAAGAAGATTGTAATTACCCAAAAGGCAAAGGACGATGGCTATCAATGAATAATATACTTAAAATTTTCAACATCCCGATAAAGTAATTATCCTTTTCTAAATACAAATAAATACTCGTGAGCTAGTAAAAGAAAATTATATTTTATACTGTTAGTTTTCCAATAGCCTGTAGCTTTACAATTATGCTGTTCCTTTATAATTATTTCTTTTAAAGTAAACCCGACATCTTGAAACTGTTGCATAACCTGAAAGCCGAGAGGAATTACGCATCCTTTTTTCCGAGTATCTCCAATTAGAATTGCACAAAATTTATTATTTTTAAGCACTCTGTAACAAGAGGATGCCACTTTTTTCATTTCTTTAAGAAATTCAGGAATCTTTAGATGAGATAAATCTCCTTCGATATTTTCACTATATTTAATTATATCTGCATAAGGCGGATGTGCAGTTATTAAATCTATTGAATCATCAGAAATATTATTTAAATTTCTCGCATCTTCACAATATAAAGAAATCTCACCGGAATTTTCACAATCAAAATTTAAATGTTTTTCTGCTATGTCTAACGCCTGAGGATTAATATCAATCCCTATAGCTTTTCTCTTTAGCAATTTAGCTTCCACCACAGTAGTTCCGCTTCCGACAAAAGGGTCCAATATTAAATCTCCAGGTTTAGAATAACGCAATATAAGATTTCTAGGAATAAAAGGAGACCAGTTCCCGCGATATTTGGCATCATGCGTGGCCCAGTTTCCGCGTTCCTTAAAACTCCATACCGTATTAGTTTCTAATTCGAAATTATCCGGTTCTAACTTCATAGTTTTTTTATACATATTATTTAAATACTGTTTCCATAATGCCATTTTCCATATCGTTAATATTATATAGATGAGACATTATGCTAAAAGTCTCTTCCAAATTATGCTCAGCGGAAAACCAGCCTCTGCCATCCGTAAACCATACAAAAGTAAAACCACTGATATTTCTTGACTCTAAAGCTAAGGTTTTATAACTTCTGGCAGTCTCGTTTAATTTAGAGCCGCCTGAAGCATAGAAATTCGTTTCAACCCCGTATATCATATTTTCCGTTTTAACAACAAAATCAAATCTTTTCTCAGTTTTTCCATTATTAGAAATAGCCGACATATCTAATTTCCATTTTTTCTCAATCTCACTTATATACATTTCAGGAAAATAAGAAACAAAGGCAGTATCGTCCTTTTTTACAGCATTTGCTTTCCTCAAAAAGTTTTCAACCACTTTTTCCATCAAATGCCCCCCTCTGTTTTTACGTCCGTTAGAATCAAGTCCAGTTTCCACGCCTGTCACATAATCGACAAGATTGTTAATCAAATGGTTCTGAAGTAAATCGAATAATCCTGATTTAGACATAAAACTAACATAATTTTCTTTACTCACACTTTGGCTGTCAAATTTATACACAAAAAAGCCTTCTTCATTAGTAACCGCAATTTCTTTATCACGTACAGCCAACAATATCGGAATACATTTAAGGGTCTCAGGATATCTTGTTATAATATCAACAAATTTACTTTCAATATCTTTACATCCGATTAAAGTGTTTAAAATATTTAACTCAATTTTAATCTTTTCTACATTAAGATAAACTTTAGGAAAATTCACATAATACTCATAGGTAGCAATAGACTGCCTGAATTGTGCAAGCCAAGTTTTAAAATTTCTATTCATATTTGTACTCATTCTCAAAAATTTGTTATTAATAATTCTTTAATTTTACCACGAGCCTTTTGTTTGCAATTAATCATTCTCGCAGCAAAAACACGCTTAATATTAAAAGGACTGTATAATTTGTCAAAAAAGTAATCTTTTGAATCAATATTAGAAGGATCAGAATTACTCAGTATAATTTTAGCATTCATTTTATGAACTTTTTTTATATAATCAGCTAATTTTATCTGAGCCTTATCATCAAAAGCCTCCGATGTATAAGAAGTAAAGCTGGATGTTTTATTTAAAGGTCTATAAGGAGGATCAAAATACACCATAGTTTTTTTATCAATAAAATGAATAGACTCACTATAATCAGCACAAATTATCTCAACATTTTGTAATAAATTCGACACTTTATAAATATTCTCTTTATCACAAATTAATGGATTCTTATAAGCGCCAATGGGAACATTAAATTCTCCTTTTTTATTGACGCGGTATAAACCATTAAAACACGTCTTATTTAAAAATATAAATAAGGCAGCCTTATTTAACTTATTTTTAGTTGAGTTAAGGGGTATTTCATTAAAAAGATCGCGTTTATTATAGTAATACTCCCTTCTTCCTTCTGTATCCTTACTCAAAAAAGCTGTTTCAATAGCCTCCAAAAGATTAATCAATTCCTTAGGAAGTTTTTTGATTATTAAATATGAATTTACTAAATTAGAATTAATATCGCTTATATACGCTTGTTTAATATGATACCGCTCTAAGACATGAAACAATACCGCTCCTCCGCCGACAAAAGGTTCGGCATATTTATCAAATTTAGAAAAAGCAGATATTTTTTTATCAATCTCTTTCAATAATTGAGTTTTCCCCCCAGCCCATTTTAAAAATGGCTTTGCAATATCGCTAGTATCCAAATATCTCGAACGTCTATTATCCATCGGTTTCGGAGCATCACAAGGAATCAGCCATGTATGCCCGACCCTATTAAGATTCTTGATGCGATTATTTTCACACAAAGCTAGTACCCTACGTTGAGATATATTCCATTTCCGAGCAGCTTCTTTAGTGCCAATAATTCCCATAGATGATCCTTGTACAAAAAGATATTATCTTACTGTATATAATATTTTATTCCAAATTTGGAATAATAGCAATACAATTTTTCTATTTATTTACAAATTACATTTATACAGGAAATAACAATACTCCATATAACTTTGTTATCCTTAATTTCACACGCAGCCGCATTTGCTCCAGCCGGACGGGGGACGGGAATTATATTGATAGGAGCCGAAGCCTCTCTTTTTACAAAAGTTCTTGCACGCCCCGGCGCTGGAATTAGGATTTTCAGAAACTGTCTGGGATTTTCCCGCGGCCATGCCCGCGGCAATGCTTTTTATTAAAGCCGCCGCTATGTCGGAGCCTTTATCCTGAGAAGCAGAAGACGGAGCGGGATTTTCCGCGGCGAATTTTTTATCTGCGGCGGCCTGTTCGCGTTTAGCTTTCTCGATATCGCCGGAAATGTCGATTTTCTTTTCTTTCTTCTCCCCGACTCCCGTTTCGTAAGTTCCCTTATATCCGGCAGAAGGGCCTGCGCCTAAAGACTGAAGCATAAGCGCGTTTATATCTCCGGCGCTCACGGAGGCTGCCGTGGAGACTTCAGGGATAGCTTCATCATCTACTATCGCATTATTGCCGGCGGCGTCTTTGACCGTATATTTGTAAACTGGCTTTTTACCGGTCTTATTGCCGGCTGGCTTTTTACCGGCAGTATCGAAACCGGAAGAGGCGGCGGATAAATCTTCGGCGGCGGTTTTATGCAGCTGATCAGCGGCATTCTCCTCCGCCGACAGTATAAAGGTAAAAGAAAAAATAAAAACCGGAATCAGCAGGTATCGCATATCAGAACCTCCTTTTTCCTCCCTGCTGCTGGGAAGCTTTCTTCTGAAGAGCGTCGAAATCCGTAGTCTGCGTATTTCCGTTTGCCGCCGTGCGCGAAAGCTCCTTAAGTTCTACTTTTGTCACGACGTCTCTGTTTACGGTAAAAATAAGGGCTTTTTCATTTACGTAGACACTCTTGCCTTCCCCGTTCAGTCCCGACACTGTATACTTAATGTCTTCCTGTTCCGCATACTTATAAGTAAGTATTTCCTCTCCTTCCGAAGGATGTTCGTAAACAGTCGGCTCACCGTATATTTTCTTGACGCTTTCTTTACTAAGACCTATTTCCTTAACGTGTTCGCGGTCTTTTTCTTCGTCGAGCAAATAGGTATATGTCTTAAAATTTTTAATACTGCATTTATTATCGCGCCAGAAATCCAGATAAGCCGCATAAGATTTATCAGAAGGATCGGTTTCCTGTATCTGCGTGAGCGCTATTATACATTTATCGGCATAAGGCATAACTCCGGGCAGGGCGGAAGGATTAAAATTCTTTATAAGAGACAGCATCGTCTGCGCCCGGTATATCTGCCATGTCCCGCAGTTTCTAACCGGGCACTTGCTTTTTAATTCTATTCTATTTATGTCCGCACCGCTCCTGACGAGCGAGACTAGTATTTTCGCGTTTTCCTCCCGCACGCAAACATTTGTCGACGGAGAAGAAATTTCGCATGCATACACTGCCAGCCTTAAGATATCGTCCTTATCGCTCTCGTCTATTTTATCTATATTGTTTTCTATTGTCGCGAAGTCGCTTTGCCGCGCGGCCGCGCTTAACTTATCTTTAAAATTCTCTTTAGCGTATCCTGTATCTATAAAGATAAACAAAAAGAGCAGACATATATAATACTTAGTATTTCCCATAAAATCCGCCTCCGATTTCTCCCGAATGAAATAATTATATAAAATAAATCTCCGCGACTGAAATTACAGGAAATTAAGAAGTAATCAGCCAAGTTTACCGGTAATATATTGCATAAACCTTCACAACTTATGTAAAATATTTTAATAAGTTGTGAAGTGCAAAGGGAAGGTTAATATAAAAGGAGAGAATATGAAAAAATTATTAGTTGCAGCGGTAATACTGTTCGGCCTCGGCACAGCCGCGAACGCCATGGATCTTAACGGGAAACTGGAAGTCGGAGTCGGTTCCTTCTACGGAATACCTACTTCAAGCGACTTTAACGATGTCGTAGACAATGCATTCGCATGGACTCTGTTCGCTGATTATAAGGTCCTGAACAATGTTTCAGTGGGACTTGAATACGCGCAGTCTTTCGGTTACGACATTTCAGAAAACGGAGACGGGCCTGACTCTATTGACGAGAACTATTTCGGAATACGCGGCAAATACCTGCTGCCTTTCGATATCGGCAATATGAAAGCCAATGCTTACGGACTGGTCGGCATAGCCAGATATAAATGGGAGACGGACCCTGATTATGTGGACGACGACGGAATAGGTTTCAGTCTCGGACTCGGGATGAACGTTGACCTGACGGAAAATATATTCGCCGGAGCAGAAGCCCGCTATCATTTCGCGCCGAAATTCGACGTGGGAGGTGAAGAGGGATCATTCGACATGAATCACATGGGTGTAGGGATTCAGGCCGGATACCGCTTCTAAAAAACAATAGAAAAACACAGAAAATAAGCCCGCGTAAAACGGGCTTATTTTTTTATAATATAATTTACGGTTTTCCGTAAAAATCATTATGTCCGAAACTCTGATGCGTTTTATTATAGTATGCCCGATGACCTTCGCGGCCGGATTCGTCGATTCGATAGCCGGCGGCGGCGGACTGATATCGCTTCCGGCTTATCTGATAGCCGGCCTCCCGGCGCATACCGCGATAGCCACTAATAAAATGAGTTCCAGTATGGGGACCGCTATGGCGGTGCTGCGTTACGCGTCTGAAAAGTATATCCTATGGAAAATCGCGGCGCTCTGCGCCATATGCGCTTACGCCGGGTCGTTCACAGGAGCGAAACTGTCTCTGCTTATCGACGAGCATTTATTAAAAGTGCTGATGCTTTTTATAATCCCGCTGACCGCTCTGTACACTCAGAGCCGACATTCGTTTTCCGCTGACGGACAGACAAAGTTCTCAACCGCCAAAACAGCCGCCCTGTGCGCAGCGGCGGTATTCATAATAGGTATGTACGACGGATTTTACGGGCCCGGGACAGGCACTTTTCTGCTGCTTACGCTTACCGGATTAGCTCATATGAGACTAAACGAAGCCAACGGAATGGCTAAATTTATAAATCTGATGACAAATATCGCCGCGCTGCTGATATTTCTCCGCGCCGGAAAGGTGGATATAGCGCTGGGAGTCACGGCCGGAGCCTTCAGCATAGCCGGAAACTATATCGGCGCCTCGTTCTTTACTAAACGCGGAGCGGAGGCGGTAAGGCCGCTCGTATTTATCGTTCTTACTATATTCTTCATAAAAATTCTTACGGAACTGTTCTGAACAAAAAAAGGCCGCGGGCATTTGCCAGCGGCCTTTCACATCCGGGAAACGGAAATATTATTTAGTATTCTCCCGGTCTTTATTATTATTACATTCCGATATATAATCTTCGAGGATCTTAGCGGAACAGTGCACCATATCGGGACACGGACGTTTTCTGTAATATCCGGCGGTGCGCTGCTCGGGCGTCTTCTGAAGATTTATTCCTTTAAGCAGATCGGCGCATATCATAGAGCCGTTCCGGTTTTTGAACTCGGCGCACAGATTCTGTATGGTCTTATAGTGTTTCGCTTTCGCGACATTGTCGCCCAGCGGACATTCCTTGCCGAATATCATGCCGAAGGCCATGAGCATGCCGCTGACGGAACCGCATACGCCGCGCTGTCCGCCCATGCCTCCCCCGAAGGAAAAAGCCAGTTCCGCCGCTTTTTCCTTATCGAAACCGTATCGCTCCGCAAAAGCCATAAAGACGGACTGGGAACAGTTATAACCTGCCATAAACAATTCTTTCGCGCGGTCGGCTATAGGATTCTCTGTCATTAAAACACTCCTTAAATTATTTATTCAGAAATTCAGAGGCGGACATGGCGGCCTTAGCGCCTGTGCCCGCGGCTATTATAGCCTGTTTATAGACAGGTTCGGAACAGTCACCGGCTGCGAAGACACCCTCTTCCGAAGTCTGCTGCCTGCAGTCGACCGCTATATACCCGGCGCCGTCCAGTTTAAGCTGCGCGCGGAATATTTCGGTCTGCGGAGTATACCCGACGGCTATGAATATTCCGTCCGTCTCCTCGGAAGTGATATTCCCCGTCTTTACATTCTTCAGACGCATCCCGGTGACTTTTTCCTTTCCTTCTATCTCTTCGAGTACCGAATCGTAAATAATCTTTATCTTAGGATTAGCTTCCAGTTTCTGAACGGAAGAATAAGAAGCCCGCAATTTGTCGCGGCGGTGTATTATAAAAACCTTATCGGCGAATTTACTGAGGAACAGAGCGTCGGCTACGGCGGTCTCGCCGCCTCCGACGACCGCTGCCTTCTTGCCCTTATAAAAGAAAGCGTCGCAGGTCGCGCAGACGGAAACGCCGTGTCCGTAAAATTTTTCCTCGGAAGACAGTCCCAGTTTTCTCGGTTCGGACCCGGTGCAAACTATAACGCTGCCGGCCGTGAAAACAGAGCCGTCCGATAATACCAGTTCGAACGGTCTTTTTCTAAAATTCACGGCTTTTACAGTTCTGCCGTCGCGCGCGGCGCCCAGTTTCTCCGCCTGCTTAAGCATGGCTTCCATAAGATCGTATCCCGATATCTTTTGCGGAAAACCCGGGAAATTCTCTATCTCCGAAGTATGCAGCAGCTGTCCGCCCGGAATATCTCCGGTGAACATGACGGTTCTCAGACCGGCCCTCACGCCGTAAACCGCGGCGGTGCAGCCCGCCGGACCGCCGCCGATTATCGCCAAATCGCAATTATTCATGAAAAGGACCTCCTTAAACTCTATTTCAATCCGGCTTTCCTCATAAATTTATAAACCAGATTCATCGACAGTCCGACTATAGTGTCGAACCTGCCGTCTATTTTCTCTATAAATCTGTCGTCATTGTCCTGCACCGCGTAAGCTCCGGCTTTATCTAAATGTTTGACGGACAAGGCCTTCAGCTCTTCTTCCCCGAGCTCTCTGGCCTTACAGCGCGAAACGTCGCTTTCCGTCCAGGCTATATTTCTGGAACGCCACACCAGAGCCACTCCGGTATACACTTCCTGCCAGGAATTATTCTGGAGACTCAAAAGGCGAAAAGCGTCGGCGGCGTCTTTTGGCTTGCCCAGTATTTCCCGCTTGCAGTAAACGACCGTGTCGGAACCGAGCACCGGCTCGTCAGGAAACAAATCCGCCACGGCGGCGGCCTTCTGAAGAGCCAGAGAGCGGACGACCGCTCCGGGCTCCGTCTCTTCCGTTTTTTCAGCGACCGGACTCGGATATATTCTGAATTTGAAGCCGGCTTTAGTAAGAATTTCACGCCGGCGGGGCGACTTGGAAGCCAATATCATAAATCTTAAGCCTTATTCCGCTTTATCTATATAACACTTGCTGTAACAGTCAAGAAAATCGTCTCTGAGCCTGAGTATTCTGGCGGCGTCCCGGTCGCGCATTTCGGCGTCTTTCTTCAGCAGTTTGGAATATTCTTTCTGTATGGCCGAAAACGATTTGTCGGCCTCGTTGAAAAAAGCGTCGCTGTATCTCGCCAGCTCTATATGAGGAACAGATCTTATCTGGCTGTCCTGTTTCATCATATCCGGAAAAGTTATTATCCCCTGCATGGCCCTTTCTTTGTTTCTGTCGAAAAGCAGTTCGTAAAAAGTGTTCTTCCCGGATTCGGCTCTCAGCCTGCCGAGCCGGCTCTTTTCTTTGGCTATGCTGTTATACGGACGCTGGCAGGCGACGTTTCTCTCCGCCGCGCCCGCTCTTACTCTGTTGAGGGCGTATTTGGTACCTTCAACCAGATAAGCCGAATATTCACACTTCATTTTTTCCGAAGCCGGAGTGATGAAATCGCTTTCCTTCAATCCGAGCAGAGCCGCTATCCGGAACTGGAAAAGCGCTCCTGCCTCGTCCTCTTCCGTCAGAATCTCGTTTATATCCGTCTTCGAATATATATAATAGACCATGGCCGCCTTTGCCACGGCGAGGGCGAGGAGTTTGTCCGAGGCCCTGTATTCTTCCGGAATAAAAATGACTTTATGCTTGAGATTATAAGTGTCGCAGTAACCGGCCAGATTGGAATATTCGAAACGGACGCCTTTCTTTTCGATAAAATTTATCACAGCGGCGCTTTCCTTATTGGCCTCGAGTATCTCCACCGCCCTCTCAAGGGACGGTTCTGACGATATCGCGGGACTTTTCAGGCTGTAAGCGCAACCGGAAAAAAGGAGAGCGAAAATAACGGCGGCTATATTTTTCATTAGTTTATATTATATAAAGTTAAAGCCGGGAAAGTTAATAATTTTGCCGAGCCGGGAAAAATATAGTGTACTACCTATAAAAAAAATGCTAAATTTAGTTTTAAGAATGGAAAAAAAAGCTGTTATAGTCAATCTTAATTTCTCGATATCCAAGACCACGGTGATACCGTCTTTTATTGCCGGCAATGTTTACCGTTTCCGTTCTGCGATAACAAGACCGGGCGGTAAAGGAGTGAACGTTTCCCGGGCCCTGCGCATACTCGGCATCAGGGCCCCTCTGGCCGGATTTATCAGCGGTTTCAACGGAGCGTGGATTAGGACCGCGCTCAAGCGGGAAGATTTTGATTTTATTCTGGAGAGGCACAGAAACGGAGAATCGCGAGTCTGTTACACTATAACCGACCCCCAGGGAATTTCCACGGACATAAACGAAGACGGCCCTGACGTGCCGGCGCACAGCCAGGAACACTTCCTTAAACGCTTCCTCAAAAGCATTCCGGAATACGGAGTAATGGCTATCTGCGGCCGTATGCCAAGCGGAATAAAACCGGGCTTCTACGGCAAAATAGTCAAAGCCGCTCTCGAAAAAAAGTGCAAAGTTATAGTGGACACCAGCGGGCAGTCGCTGCGCGAAACGCTGAGGGCCGGCGCGAACGCGTTTAAAATAAACCGTTATGAGTTCGAAGAACTTTCCGGCACCCGTTTTTCCCAGGAAAACCTGAGAAAATTCATCGACGGACGTTTTTATCCTAATCTGAGCACCGTAATAGTGACCGACGGACCGAATTACAGCTACGCAATGGACCTGTCAGGCTCTTGGCGTATAATCCCGCCGGCGCTGAGAAGACTCAAGAGCACCACCGGGGCCGGCGATTCTTTCATGGCGGGCTTCCTCTACGGATATCTTACCGACGTGGATTTCGAACAGTGTCTCAAACTCGGCACCGGGACAGCTGCGTCGGACTGCCTGACCGTCGGAGCCGGGGTCATAAAAAAGGACCTGGTGCTGTCCTTCGCCGACAAAGCCAAAATAATAAAAATCAACTGAATTTTTAAGGAGAATGAAAAATGGATTTTATAAAGATAGAAAGTATTCTTGACAAAGCCTGGGCAGAAGGAAGAACCAGCCTGAGCGAACCGGAAGTGTATAAAGTGCTGGACGCAGCCGGGCTCAAGACAGCGGCGCGCAGGACTTTCGGAAAACCTCTCGACCTGAAACAGACGGCGGCTGAAATACATAATTCCATACCCGGCGGAAAAGTGGTTATAAAACTCGTGTCTTCAAAAACTCTGCACAAGACGGAATCCGGCGGGGTCAAGATAACGGAAAACACGGCCGGAGACATTTTGGAAACGCTGAAAGCCATGGACGCTAAATTCGAAGACGCCGAAGGTTTTATGGCGGTAGAATTCGTGGAGCACTGCCCGTTCGGCCTCGGGGAAGAACTGCTGCTCGGAGCCCGGGCCGACGACGCTTTCGGCCCGGTGATAACGCTCGGGCCGGGAGGAACGCATGCGGAATTCTTTACTAAATCCCTTAAGACAGGCATAACCCCCTCCGTGATAACAGCGGAGAACGCGGACGCGGAAGCCTGGGATAAATTTCTGGAATCCAACTGGATATGGAAATACTCTTCGGGAAAAGTGCGCGGCGGAAAAAGGAAAGCGGAAGACGCGGAAATAATGAAATGGCTAAAAGGTTTCGCCGCATTGATGCTGCATTTTAAGGACAACGGAAAATCTCGATACTCGATAATAGAATTCGAGATCAATCCTCTGACGATAGCCGGCGGGAATATCACGGCTCTGGACGGCGTGCTGAGATTCAGGGAGTCGAAAAAAGCGCTCAGGGACAAACCCTCCGAAGAAGGAGTAGGGGCTCTTCTGGCGCCGAAATCCGTGGCCATGCTCGGCGTAAGCGAAAAAAAAGTAAATATGGCCAGGGTCATTCTGCGCAATGTCATAAATATAGGCTTTCCCAAAGAACATATATACATAGTGAAACCCGGGACCGGAGAGATTGACGGAATAAAATGTGTGAATTCCCCGGCTGAACTGCCCGAGCAGATAGACATGTACGTCATATCGGTTCCGGCTCCGGCGGTAATAGATGCGGTAAAGGAGGCCGGAGACTCCGGGAAAATAAACGGCGTGGTGCTCATATCCGGAGGAATAGGCGAGAAATCGGGCACAGGCGACATATCGAAAAAACTGACGGACACGATAGTGGAAGCCAGAAAGAACAATCCGAAATTCGCCCTCAGCGGCGGCAATTCCATGGGGATCGTCCTCAACGATTCCAGAGTCAACACTTTCTTCATACCTGTTTACAAACTGGCCCATCCGACCGGTGTGAATCCGCATATGGTAAGGACGGCTTTCGTAAGCCAGAGCGGAGCTTTCGTCATATCCAGCGAAAGCCGCATGCCCTGGCTGAAGCCGGCATACAGCATTACTGTCGGAAACCAGCACGATATAACCGTGGTGGACTATATGAATAAACTCTGCGAAGACCCGGAGCTCAAAGTCATAATGGCCTATATAGAGGGATTCAAACCCGGAGACGGCCTGAACCTGATAAAAACCATAAAAAAAGCAAGAAAACTAGGAAAAAAAGTAGTCCTGTACAAGGCGGGAAGAACCGCCGTCGGACAAAAAGCCGTTATGGGACACACCGCCTCGATAGCCGGCAATTATCTGGTGAGCAGCCTTCTGCTGAAACAGGCCGGCGCCCTGGTCGCTGATAATTTCAACGATTTCAACGACTATTCCATGCTGGCCTGCTATTTCGGCAAGTACGACAGCATAAACCCGAACACTTTCTTCCTGAGCAATGCCGGTTTCGAATGCGCCGGCATGGCAGACAGGATAACAGGCAATCTGCGCGCCGGTTTTCCCGAAGACGATAAACTGAAAACGGAAATGAACGAAGTGCTTAAGGCCGGACGGCTGGACGGACTCGTCGACGTGAAGAATCCTTTCGACGTTACGCCTTCGGCGGCCGACAAATATATAGCCGCGATAACGGAAAAAGCCCTGAACCACAGCTACTTCGGCGGAGCGGTACTCTCCATGGTGCCGCTGAGTCCGTCGGTAAACACCCTGCCCGCCGGGAAAGGACATAATGAAGATTTCACAAAAGATTCTTTCGTAACCTCGTCAGTCGAAGCAGCAAGAAAAGCCGGCAAGCCGGTGATATTCGTGGTTGCGGCCGGGGAATGGTACGACCCTTACTGCAAATACGCCATGGAACAGGGACTGCCGACATTCCGCTCTGCCGACAGGGCAGTGCGCGTATACTCGGATTACGTCGAGTATATCAACGCAGAAATATAAAACCGTTCTGCAAAGACGCGGGAACCGACCGCGGGGAGAGTTATTTATGAAAAGTAAGGACACGGCATTAGCGCTGGCGCTCATTCTGTTTCCTGCGGCAGCAGGCGCGCAGGAAACGATAGTTTCTCAGCAGGACATAAAGCAGCTCAGCGTCACAGTCTACAACAACGGGCTCGGACTCGTGAAAGACACGAGGGCGGTCCAGTTCAGGACCGGAGACAACACTATCTCTTTCGCGGGGGTCTCCGCGCTGATAAAACCGGAGACCGCTATAATCAGCGCCGACGGGACCAGTATAATAGAGCAGAATTTCAATTTCGATCTGATGTCCAGGCAGGCTCTTCTGCAAAAATATACCGGAAAAGATATAAAAGTGATAAAAACTAACCCTGTCACCGGAAAAGACACGGAAGAGACAGCCACGGTATTATCTTCCGACAACGGAATCATACTCAAAATAGGAAACAGGATAGAAACAGATTACGGCGGAAGACTTATTTTCCCGGAAGTGCCTAAAAACCTCAGGGACAAACCTACTCTCACAGTCGATTTCTTCTCGGCCGGAGCCGGGAAGAAAGACATAAACCTCAATTATCTGACCGACGGCATATACTGGCAGGCGGATTATGCCGCGGAACTGAACGACGCTGAAAACGAACTGGCCCTGAACGGCTGGGTGACGGTGACCAACCAGAGCGGAACGGATTATAAAAACGCGGACATGCAGTTCGTGGCCGGCAGCGTTCACAGACAAAACGCGGAAACGGCCAGATTCGGCATGAGGAAAAACGTCCTGTATTCAGATTCCATGCAGGCGGCCGGAGCCGCGCCGGAAATGACTGAAGAGGCGCTTATGGATTACCATATGTATTCGCTCGGAAGAAAGACAAGCGTCCTTTCCAATCAGAAAAAACAGCTCGCCCTTCTCACTGCGCCTAAGATCAAAGCTAAAAAAACATATATCTTCCGGGATATAATACCGGCCGGATATTTCTATATAAATAATATAGACAAAGACAGAATGAACAGCGCGGCCGTTTTTCTCAGCTTCAACAATAAAAAATCCGACGGGCTCGGGAAACCGCTTCCTGAAGGAACTATAAGGGTTTATAAAGCCGACAGGGCCTCAAGGCTGTTTTTCGTAGGAGAAGACACCATAAAACACACACCTGAGAACGAAGAAGTGAAACTTAACCTCGGGCAGGCCTTCGACATAACCGAAAGGGGCAGGCAGACACAGTACAGAGAATTGCCCGCCGAAACAGCTTATCCCGCAAATAATCTGAGACCGACGGTTTATAAGGTGACGGAATCCGACTACGAACTGACTTTCAAAAACGCCAAAGACACGCCACAGACAGTAACTTATTCACAGGCCCTGAACAGAAACTGGACGATTATAAAAAGCAATACGGATTATAAGAAAGACGACGCTCTAAGAGCGGAATGGGAAATTAAGATCCCGGCTAAAGGATATTCGGTCCTTAAACTCACCATAAGGGAAAGATACAGTATAAGAAACAACTGAAAAGCGGTGATATAAAAAAAGGCCGGCTCTTAAGCCGGCCTTTTTTGTTTCCCCAGTGGTATTATTTCATAGCCTCGGCGACAGCTACGGCTACAGCCACAGTCGCGCCGACCATCGGATTATTACCCATTCCGAGGAACCCCATCATCTCGACATGAGCGGGGACCGAGGAGGAACCGGCGAACTGCGCGTCGGAGTGCATTCTCCCCATAGTGTCCGTCATACCGTAGGACGCCGGGCCGGCGGCCATATTGTCCGGATGCAGCGTACGGCCGGTGCCGCCGCCTGAAGCGACGGAGAAGTATTTCTTGCCCTGCTCGACGCATTCTTTTTTATAGGTCCCGGCCACCGGGTGCTGAAATCTTGTCGGATTCGTTGAATTCCCGGTTATGGAAACGTCCACGCCCTCGTGGTGCATTATGGCAACGCCTTCACGGACATCGTCAGCGCCGTAACAGCGGATAGCGGCCCTTTCGCCCTTGGAATAGGCTATCTCGCGGACCGTATTAAGTTTTCCGGAGAAATAATCGAACTGCGTCTGAACATAAGTGAAACCGTTTATGCGGCTTATTATCTGGGCGGCGTCTTTCCCGAGTCCGTTAAGGATAACGCGCAAAGGCTGTTTGCGCGCCTTATTGGCATTACGCACTATTCCGATAGCGCCTTCGGCAGCCGCGAAAGATTCGTGTCCGGCCAGAAAGCAGAAACACTTCGTTTCTTCGCGGAGCAGCATGGCCCCGAGTTTCCCGTGTCCTATACCCACTTTTCTGTCTTCGGCCACCGAACCTTCCACGCAGAAAGCCTGAAGCCCTATGCCGATGGCCTCAGCGGCCTCAGGAGCCGACTTAATCCCTTTCTTTATAGCGATGGCCGCGCCGAGCGTATAGGCCCAGCCGGCATTGTCGAAAGCGATAGGCTGTATCCCTTTCACTATTTCCGCGACCTTAATGCCCTTCTTATCGCAGATCTCTTTGGCCTCCTCTATATTCTTTATGCCGTATCCGGCGAGGACGCCGTTTATTTTATTTATTCTTCTCTCGTAATTTTCAAAAAGTGCCATGATTACTCTTACTCCTATTCTTCTCTCGGATCCACATATTTTACGGCTTCTTTAAAACGGCCGTAGCTGCCTGAGGCTTTCTTAAGGGCTTCCGCGGCCGGAACGCCTTTCTTTATGGAGGCCATCATTTTGCCGAGATGAACGAACTCGTATCCTATTATCTCGTTCTTCTCGTCCAGACCGACACGGGTTATATAGCCTTCCGCCATTTCGAGATAGCGGCAGCCCTTGTATTTGGTCCCGTAAGAGGTCCCGACCTGGCTCCGCAGGCCTTTGCCGAGATCCTCAAGGCCGGCTCCGACGGGAAGCCCGTTCTCGGAGAAAGCGGTCTGTGTCCTGCCGTAAACTATCTGAAGGAACAGTTCGCGCATGGCGACGTTTATAGCGTCGCAGACGAGATCGGTGTTCAGCGCTTCGAGGATAGTTTTTCCGGGAAGTATTTCAGAGGCCATGGCCGCCGAATGGGTCATTCCGCTGCAGCCTATAACTTCCACAAGAGCTTCTTCTATTATCCCGTTCTTAACATTCAAAGTCAGCTTGCAGGCGCCCTGCTGGGGGGCGCAGCGGCCCACGCCGTGGGTAAGACCGCTGATATCGCTTATCTGCCTGGCCTGCACCCATTTTCCTTCCTCGGGAATCGGGGCCGGACCGTGATATGCGCCTTTCGCTACGGGGCACATGTGTTCAACTTCCGTTGTGTAAATCATAGTCTTGTTCCTTCTTAATTCCGCCGTAAAACCGGCTAATGTTATAAAGGATAATTAATCCTCGGCGCGGATAATCCGCGCCGTATATATTATATAAAATAAGGGGGAGCGGAAGTTATCCGCCGAAGATGCCGAGGACAAGCTCGCGTATGACCAGGGCAGGAGCCCTGCCGCCGGAAGATTTCAATTCCGCTTCGGCTTTCAGACACATAATCTGGGCTTCGCGGAGACGGGACTCGGTATAATTCGCCGCGGCCTTCGTCTCATAATATAAATTACCCCGGGCGCCCATGGAAAACCATTCCGGCATAGTCTGCGGACGTCCGGAAGAAGAAAGTCTCTTCGCTTTGAGCAGATTTTCCACCGTGCCGGAGATCTGAACGAGAATACCCACAGGATCTTCCCCAGCGCGAAGCATATCAGCCAGAGCGGAAGAAGCCGCCCGCACGTTTCCCGCGCGCACCGCCCCGGCGAGAGCGAAAGGCTTGAGTTTTTTCGAAAAACCAGCCATCGCCGCGGCGTCGTCCTCGTCGAAATCATTCTTGCGTCCGTGCAGATAAAGCGATATTTTTTCCGTTTCAGAATCCAGCGCCGCGGAAGAGGTCCCTATGGTTTCTATAAGTATCTGAACCGCTGCCGGGCCGCTCTTTATATTTTTCTCCCCGAGGCGCGCGATGAAATAAGACGCGGCCTCCGCTTCGTCCATCACCGGAAAATCTACGGAAGCACCTTCACGGCACAAGGCGGCCTCGAAAGGGTCCGCTTTTCTGCCTGTCGTCTTGCCCGTCATATCTCCAAGCAGTATAAAACAGGTGCATTCGGAAGGCGCGGAAAGGTAGTCGGTTATTCTGGCGGCGCCGTCTTTCTTAAGTTTTTCGGCTCTTTTCAGGATAAGATAACGCTTATCAGAAAGCATCGGGGAAGTGAAAGCTTCGGTGACTACGGCGGCTATATCGGCGCTGTCGGCGGAATGGACGGAAAGGTTGAAGGTTCCAGTTTTCACGTTGGAAAGAAGAAATTTCAAAAGCGATTCTTTCATCGCCGTTTCCGGCCCAGAAAGATAATAGACGGGACGGGGAGGAACGCCGCCCCATTCTTTTTTCAGTTTTTCCCCGGTCAGCCTCATAGGCCCTCGCGCTGAGGCACTCCTGCGCCGTCGGAACTCTGCTCCTGCTCGGGGGCGGCAGGAAGTTTATTGGGAGATTCGCTCATAACCGAACCGAAACCGTCCACGGTCCTTATAACTATATTACGGGCGAGGACACTCCACAAATCCTCTCTGGCCTGAGCCTCGGTCATTCCGCCTGGCAGAGTGGAGACGGAATATATCTTTTTGGCTGTCAGCGCCGGTTCTTCCCAAAGATACCTGTTTTCCGTTTTATCGAGAAGACTGACCGACACCACCGCCGTAAGTTTATAGACGGTAGTCACCATATTTACATCGTACTGAATAGCCGTCTGGATATAATTGGTTATATCTCCGACTATAACGCCTTCGGCTTCGCTTTCCGGGACTATGGTATACTCGGCGTTCTTGGTGAATTCGTCGATAACTTTGAGCGTAAGTTTCTCTTCCAGCCCGAACTGCGGGGTTTTATTATTGAAAGGTCTGACGGCGATCTTTTTTATATGCGCCGGGGTCTTCTGTTCCGCCGGCCTGTAGACCACGTCGGAAAACGACATGCATCCGGCAGCCAGCAAAGTTAAAGATAAGAGCGCTAATTTTTTCATAAACTCTCCCGCAGACGATAATTTATTTAACCACGAGACTCACGAGTCTGTTCGGCACGACTATCACTTTTACAACTTTTTTCCCTTCTATTAAAGAGGAGGCTTTTTCCAGAGCCAGTTTTTTCATCTCTTCCTCCGGCAGGCCTTCTTTAGCCTGAAGCCTTACTTTGACCTTGCCGTTTATCTGCACAGGTATCTCGCGTGTGCGTTCAGAAAGGACGGACCCGTCGGCGGACGGCCATTTCTGCCCCATCAGAGAACCTTTTTCCCCGGCGTACTGCCACAGTTCGTCGGTAAGATGCGGAGCGAAAGGATGCATGAGTTTAAGCAGCGTTTCGTAATCTTCGCGGCTTGTCGCCGGCTGCTCGTTTATGCCGTTGAAATACACCATAAGCGCCGACACCGCGGTGTTGAATTTAAGTCCCTCTATATCGGAACCGACTTTCTCTATGGTCTGGTTCCGCAAAAGCGCGGTCTTACCGTCCGGGCAGGACTCAAGTCCCCCGCCTCTTTCGAAACCCCATGCGCGGACACGTTTGAGGAAGCGGAAAATTCCTTCTATCCCCCTTACGTCCCACGGCTTGGCGTCCTCTAGCGGCCCGAGGAACATCTCGTACATGCGGAAAGTGTCGGCGCCGTAACGTTCAGTTATCTCGTCGGGATTTATCACGTTCTTCTTGGATTTGGACATCTTCTCGACCACTGGCTTTATTATTTCGCCGTCGGCTGTTTTGGCCGTGCCGTCTTCGGCTATGTCCAGTTCTTTATACGGCCGGTAAACGCCTTTAGAATCACGGTAAGCATAGGACAGTATCATGCCCTGATGGACCAGTTTTTTAAAGGGTTCGGCCCCGGAAACCAGCCCGAGGTCGAAAAGGACCTTATGCCAGAAACGGGCGTAAAGAAGGTGAAGAACGGCGTGTTCGGCCCCGCCGATATAAAGATCAACCGGCATCCATTTTTTTTCTAGCTCCGGCGCTACGAAGGCTTCGCGGTTCCGCGGGTCGATATAGCGCAGATAATACCAGCAGGAGCCGGCCCATTGCGGCATTGTGTTAGTTTCGCGCTTAGCCGGACCGCCGCATACCGGGCATACGGTGTTGACCCAGCCGTCGACCGCGGCGAGCGGAGATTCTCCGGTGCCGGTCGGCTGATATTTTTCCACTTCAGGCAGCATGACAGGCAGCTGATCTTCAGGGACCGGAACCGCGCCGCAGCGGGCGCAGTGCACTATCGGTATAGGCTCGCCCCAGTAACGCTGGCGGGAGAAAACCCAGTCCCTGAGTTTATAATTGACTTTCCGGCGGCCGGCTTTTTTCTCCTCCAGCCAATCCGTCATTCTCTTCTTAGCTTCACTCGTCTCCATACCGTTGAGGAAACAGGAATTTACGGCCGTGCCTTCGGAACAGAAAGCTTTGCTGTGATCCCAACCTTCCGGAGTCCTGACCACGTCAATTATCTTTATGCCGAACTTTTTCGCGAACTCCCAGTCTCTGTCGTCGTGCGCGGGCACGGCCATTATGGCGCCCGTGCCGTAACTGCTAAGAACGTAATCCGCCGTCCAGACAGGCAGTTTACTGCCGTTTACAGGATTTATCGCGTAGGACCCGGTGAAAACACCCGTTTTCTCTTTCGCCAGATCGGTTCTTTCGATATCTGATTTATTGGCCGCGGCGGCCCTGTAAGCCTCTACGGCTTTTTTCTGCCCCGGCGCGGTAAGTTTGTCTATGAGCGGATGTTCCGGAGAAACCACCATATACGTCGCTCCGAAAAGCGTGTCCGGTCGCGTCGTGAAAACTGTCAGTTTATCCCCCGCTTCCGTGTAAAAATCAACTTCGGCGCCTTCAGAGCGGCCGATCCAGTTCTCCTGCATGGTTCTGGTGGAATTGGGCCAGTCAAGATCCTTCAGGCCTTCCAACAGTTTGTCGCCGTAAGCCGTTATCCTTAACATCCACTGCTTGAGATTTCTCCGCTCTATCGGAGTTTCGCAGCGTTCGCATCTGCCCTGAAACACTTCTTCATTCGCGAGCCCCGTCTTGCAGTTCGGGCACCAGTTTATGGGTACCGTAGCCTCGTAAGCCAATCCTTTTTTATAAAGCTGAAGGAATATCCACTGCGTCCATCTGTAATATTCGGGATCCGTGGTGTTTATCTCCCTGTCCCAGTCGTAACTGAATCCGAGCGACTGTATCTGGCGCCTGAAATTATCACAGTTCTTATGTGTCGTTATCCTCGGATGCACACCCGTGCTTATGGCGTAATTTTCAGCCGGCAGGCCGAAAGCGTCCCACCCCATAGGATGAAGGACCTCAAACCCTTTCATCCTCTTATAACGGCATATGATATCCGAAGCCGTGTATCCCTCTGGATGCCCGACGTGAAGCCCGTCCCCGGAAGGGTACGGGTACATATCCAGACAATAATATTTGGGCTTATCGGAATTACAGTCTGTTTTAAAAATTTTTTCTTCGCGCCATTTCTTCTGCTGTCTGGCGTCTATCTCGTTAAAAGTGGGAATGTCAGCTGATTTCATTTAAGAAAAATCTCCGTGGCGGCTTCTTAAACCGGAATAAAGAAACCGTCATTTCCGGTCCGGCCGCTTTTATCTAAATATTTTAGCATATTATAAATATATGATTATCGCGGGGCGGACGCCGTAAGACGGGGCGCCCCGCAGGAATTAATCCGACGGCCTGTCTAAATCTCCGTGACCGGGTTATCGTCCTCGTAAAGCATATCTTTCTCTATCTCCGACTCCGTCGCTATCTTATCTGCGGGAAGTTTTATATAAACCACATCCCCGTTAGCCAGAAGGGTCCCGGCTTTATCGCGTATCTCCACCTTGGACTTGAAAAATTTTCTAGAATCGCTGTAAACGACGCCTTTTCCTATAAGATCCTCGTCGTAAGGGACCGGTTTTCTGAATTTAACTTCCATCGACATGGTCACCGCAAGCACGCTGTCGTCCTTAGCCCAGTAGGCTCTGCACGCAAGTTCGTCCAGCATGGCGCTGATGATTCCGCCGTGCACACGGCGGGGATAACTCTGATGATCCTGCCTGAACCTGAATTTAGTCATTACGCTCCCGTCTTCCATATTATAAAAATGAGCCTTGACTCCGGCGGGATTATACATCCCGCATATAAAACAGGTCTTGCTGTTTTTCTGCTTGCTTACAACTTTCATTTTTACCTCCGTTTATAAGATTTCACGGTCCAGCCGGCGCGGGACCGTAAAAGTTCAAAAAGGATATCCCACCCTTAACACTGTATTGCTCCCCTCGGGTCCGGCGGCGAATTCCACCGAGCCCACGAGCTGCGGTCTTATAACCAGCCTCATAGAAAAACCGGGAGAAAACATAAAATCTTTCATTCGCATTTCGGACGGCTTAGAAAAAACCGTGCCGGCGTCTATGAACGGGCCTATTTCCAATTCGCTCACGAACTGCATAAAAGGAGTGTGCGTCAGTCTTATTCTCTCTTCCAGCGAGAATATGAGTTTTCCGCTGTCCGTGAAACGGCCGTCGCCGACGCTGCGCATGCCGGTGCTTTCACCCATAGTCACCCTCGCGTAAAAAGGGATCTCCTCCCCCCTCTGAAATTCAAGCAGACTGTGAAAAGCCGTCACGAAAATCCCCTGTTCCTTGTAGTTATAATAGTTTTTCACCTGAAAGGCGTAAGTCCGGTATTCATAATCAGCCCCCAGAGCCTTGTTAGAATAAGCCACGGAAGCGCTGGCATAAGTGCCTATCGTGGGAAGAAACATATGATCCGTGTCGTCGAAGACTAAAGATAATTTGTTTATATGAAAAAGCGAGTCTTTTCTCCCGGCTTCATTCTCCTCGGGATAGTATTCAGCCAGGTTGCCGGAAGAAACCGGCCCGTCGACCACTTTGTCCAGATATAAAGAATTAGTGAAATTAAAATAAAAGCTGTGAGAAAGAGGAAATTCCAGCGTCGTTTCCTCGCCGGTTTTGCTGAGGGCGTAATTAGCTCTTTTTTCCACGGTGGAATTCCTGCCGGAGCCGTAATAAGATGGCTTGCCGCTGACCCAGTATCTCGGCTCGAAACTGAATCTTATGCCGTCACCGAAAAAATCAGGCTCGTAATAATAACCCATGAGTTCCCGCTCGACATGCTGGGATAAGGAGCCGCGGAATATCATATACCGTTTTTCATCCGGGAAAATATAATGGCGGTACGAAGCCGTAAAGCCAAGATATCTGTTCCAGCTGAAAGAAGGGACTACGACGGTATGGTACTCCCCTGTCTTCCCGTTTTTCACAGCCAGGACGGGCATTACGCCGTAGCTTATCCCCATATCCCTGTTAGAATCGGCATAAGGGAAAGGAATAAGCGGGCCGTAACCGCTGTTTATCGTAAGCAGATTTAATATTTTCTCGAGCGAGCCCTTTTCTTTTATATCGGGACGCCTTATGCTCTCCAAAATCTCGTCCTTCGTCTTAGGTTCGTATTTGCTCAACTCCTGTTTCTCCGTAATTTTATTCTTCTTCGCGGCGGGTAAAGCGGAAACAAGGCCCGGGAGGAACAGCAGAGCAGTAAAAAAGAATATCACGGGAATACGCATAGGAATATGGATATATTTTACAAAATATATAAACGGTCCGTACCCTTCCGGCTTTAATTTTCCGTTTATTTTTATATAATTAAATAATCCGTCTGATCAAAAAGTTAAAGTTCCGGGGGAAATTATGAAAAAAAATTCGATAAACGATCTGCCGCGCATAGAAAGGCCGCGGGAAAAGCTGCTGAGATACGGGCCGGACAAGCTTAAGAGCGAAGAACTCCTGGCTATAATACTCAGGACCGGGACCAGAGAATACGGAGTTCTGAAACTTTCGGAAAAAATATTCTCTTACTTCAAAGAACGTTCGAAAAATCCCGCCGAAGCGGAAGTCGGAGAACTTATGGGTATGTTCGGAATGGGCCCGGCGAGAGCCTGCGAGATAGCGGCGCTTTTCGAACTCGGCAAGAGATTCCTTTTAGACAAAAAGACCGAGATATTTCTTTCCCCCGAGGACGTATGGAAAGCTATGCGCGAGCTGCGGGCCGCTAAGAAAGAACATTTCGTGGCTTTTTTCCTGGACACCAGAAATCAGGTTATAAAAAGCGAGATAATATCGGTGGGAACGCTTAATTACAGCGTGGTGCACCCGCGCGAAGTGTTCGAACCGGCAGTGCGGACGCATGCGAACTCGGTGATGATATCGCATAATCATCCCAGCGGGTCTCTGGAACCTTCCGACGAAGATATAAATATAACCAAAAGACTCGAGAGGGCGGGCGAAATACTCGGGATAAAACTTCTCGATCACGTCATAGTGACCAATGAAGGCTATATCAGCCTTAGAGAAAAAAAACTGATGTGAAACACAAAAGCGCCTGACCGATCGCTTCCTTTACTGATAGGCCATCTCTTTCAGGGCTTCTATGCGTTTGGCGGTGGAAGGATGAGTCGACAGAAGCGACTTCAGCGGGCTCTGCAGCCAGCTGGCGCCGTTCGGATCAGCTATGCACATATGCTCTATCCCTGCGTTCTTGAAACTTTTCGTAGGCTGATAAGCGTCTTCTATCTTCTGTAAAGCGCTTATCAGAGCCTGCGGATTTCTGGTAAGTTCGGCCGAAGAAGCGTCGGCCAGGAATTCTCTCCTGCGCGAAATGGCCATGGTTATAAGGCTGGAAAAAACAGGAGCCAGTATAACGAGCAGCAGCCATACCGCGAAAAATATCATGACTATCCTGGCATCTCCGGACTTGGAATTGGATTTTCCGCCGGAAGACCTTCTCCCTCCGCCTATCATGAGACGCAAAACGATATTGCTTATCATTCCTATGGCGCCGGCAAGAGCCGCGGCGACAGTCATATATCTCGTGTCGTAATTGCGGATATGGGACATCTCGTGACCCACAACGCCCTGAAGTTCTTCTCTGTTAAGCGAATTCAGCAGTCCTTCCGTAACGGCGATAACGCTTTCTTTGGGATTAATCCCGGCGGCGAAAGCGTTGAGATCCGAGTCAGGGATAATATACGGCTCCGGCATGGGCAGTCCGCAGGCCACTGACATTTCGCTAACGACATTTACGAACTGCTTCACCTTATCCTGATCTATATCGTAATCATCCCCGCTCAGTCTGAGATAGGCCTTCACCTTATCGTCGAACATTTTAGCGGGGAAGGCGTGAACGGCACGGATTATCATCTGCCTGGAATTAGTCATGCTGTTGAAAGACATGACCAGACTTGTTATAAGAGCGATCAGCGTTATAAGAGGAAAACCGATACCGCGGTCCACCGTCATACTTACCGTGCCGTCGTAATTCTCAACGGTTCTGACGGTGGACAGAGCGCTGTACCGGCTGCAGACCCCCGCCGGGCAGAAACCCAGCAGGAAATAATCCGCGCCGAATCCTATTATTATGAAAAGCAGGACGAACGCGGCCATGAACAGCCACGTGTTCCTTTTATTTTTTTCCTGCTGTTCGTATATGTTCATCTCTGATTACAGGGAGAGGTCAACCTTAACGTTCTTCCTTTCCTCGGAATCAGGCGGGAGCTCCCAGAGCTGCGCCGCGGAGAAACCGAGCGCCGGGGCGATTATATTGCACGGAAAGACCTGCTGTTTCGTATTGAATTTAGTGGATATATCGTTATAGAACTGGCGGGCGAAACTTATCTGGTTCTCGGTATGGGTAAGCTCTTCCATAAGACTTTTAACATTCTCGTTCGCCTTTAGATTAGGATAATTTTCCGAAACGGCTATAAGTTTTCCGAGAGCCTGCGTCAGCTGACCCTCTTTGGCCATAGACTCGGCCGACAGAACGCCGTTGTTGGCGCTCATGGCCGCCGAACGCGCGAGCATTACCTTTTCGAGCGTTTCCTGTTCGAATTTCATCTCTCCCTTCACGGAATTAACCAGATTTGGGATAAGGTCGTATCTGCGTTTAAGCTGAACGTCTATCTGCTTGAGCGCGTTCTTAACCTGATTGCGCAGCCCGACGAGTCCGTTGAAAACGCCGATGACCCAAACCGCCGCTATTATCAACAATATCAAAATAACAACCAAAGCTCCTAACAGTCCAGTCATTTTATCCTCCACATTATAACTTCTGAAATATTATACGTTTACGTAACGAGGCAATGCAAGCACGCCGGGAAAAAGCGTGCGTCACGCGATATTTCTGTCGGAGACAAGTTTCTCCAGTTCCGACATGTCAGGCGCTATGCAGTACGGACTGCCCACGGATTTCATCGCGCTCTGAACATCTTTAAGCCCGTTGCCGGTCACTATGAACACAACACTTTCGTCTTTACCTATCCTACCCGAAGCGGCGGCTTTCTTAAGGCAGGCGTAAGAACAGGCGGCCGCAGGTTCCGCGAAAACGTTCGCACCCCGCGCTATCTCCGGGATAGCGGCGAGAATTTCCGCGTCGCTCGCCGCCACGGCGAAACCGCCTGATTCCTTAACGGCTTTAACCGCTGCGGAACCGTCTCTCGGCACGCAAACGGAAATGCTGTCCGCCACCGTTTTTCCAGACACAGGCTCTATCGGCCTGCCGCTGTCCACAGCGTTCTTCACGGCGGCGGAGCCTTCGGCCTGGGCCGCCACCAGCTGCGGCAGTTTATCTATGAGGCCGAGTCTGTAAAAATCTTTAAAACCTTTCCATATACCGCTTATTATATTTCCGTCGCCCACCGAAACCACGACTTTATCGGGGACTTCCCAGCCGAGCTGTTCGCATATTTCGAAAGCGCAGGTTTTTTTCCCTTCTCTCGTAAACGGATTTATCCCGGTGCTTCTGTTATACCAGCCGTATTCCTCCGAAGCCTTCAGGCAGAGATCGAAAGCGTCGTCGTAGGTTCCCTTGACCATTATCACTTCCGCGCCGAAAACAAGCAACTGCGCTATCTTAGGAGCCGGAGCCGTCTGCGGAACGAATATAACAGTCTTGATATTATCGAGACTCCCCGTCATGCACGCCAGCGAAGAAGCCGCGTTGCCGGTAGAGGCCGTGGTTATCACTTTTTCTCCGCGGCCCAAAGCGTAGGCTGTTACTACTGCGCCCGCTCTGTCTTTAAACGAAGCGCTCGGATTCCTGCCGTCGTCCTTAAGATAGACTCTGTTAAGACCGAGCTGTTTAGCGAGCTTATCGGTCTTATAAAGAGGAGTCCAGCCGACCTGCACGGGCGGGATACTGCTAAGATTGTCCAAGGGAAGTATATCCATATAACGCCATATGCTCATATCGCGGTTTGCCCTCAGCGAAGCGCGGCTGAAACGTTTCTTTATGGCGTCGTAATCATAAATCACCTGCATATTCCCGCCGCAGGACGGACAAGTGTATTTAATCTCTTCCTGCGGATACTCGCGGCCGCACTCGACGCATTTCAAAAATCTGATCTTCTTCATCTTTCTCCTCTTATTAAAAGCGTGTCCGCGGCTCTCTAAAAACCGCGGACTTCAGTTGCGCTCAGTCCGGGATAATCGTAGTCCCGGCCTTGCCGGCCAGAGTTTCTTCGAACAGTTCGGTCTTGGAAATATAAGCCACGCTGCCGCCGTTCTTCACGAATTCTATTGCCGCTTTTATCTTCGGTCCCATGGAGCCCGCCGGGAATGGCGCGGGTTTCGAATTATATATTTTCTCGATCTCAGACACCTTCATGACGCGCAGATCCACCTGATCCGGCTTCTGGTAATTAAGCTTCGCGCCGTCTTCCCCTGTAAATATGGTGAGACTGACCTCTACATCCTCGCCGCGCGCTTTAGCGCGCTTCATCAGCATGCAGCCGAGCAGGGCGGAAGCCAGATCCTTATCGATAACCGCTTCAACTCCGGTATAGACTTTAAGCGGGCCCTCAACTCCGTCTTTTCTGACGAAATCGACTTCGTAATTGCATGGATACACCTCTTTCCCGCCTTCCTTTTCAGGTTTCACTTCGCAGACCGGAACGCCGCCGCCGCCTACCGTTATCGGAATTATGCCTTTTTCGAGCATTGCCTCAACCGCCTCAATCTCGACGATATCGCTCGGGACCGGGGAAGGGACCACCCTGCGCCATATCTCATTGCCTGAAGCGTCTTTTTTGTAAAGCTTCATCTTCCAGCCGTTTTCCTTTGTCCGGCTCTCAGCTTCTTCCCTGCTGTAAGACTGCCCTATATATTTTGACGGATTCTTAAAATCAGGATCGCTCTTGTCCACGACGACCTGCGTGACCAGGCCGGCGGCTATCGTCTTGAAACCGCGCGTCTTCAGCTCATTGTTAAGCTGGCCCAGCATAAAAGACATGGCTCCCTGAGTGTCCGCCACGCAGACGTCCAGCGGAAGGCCGAAAAGCGACGGCCGGCAGATCTCGGAACGCCTGAGTATATTCCCCACCTGCGGCCCGTTGCCGTGGGTAAGAACGTAGAGATCCTCCGGATGCTTTTCATATATGTCAGCCACTAGTTTGCAGGTGCCGGCCGTGCGCTGCCACTGCATTTTTATATCAGGATTGACGGCCTTGCCGTTTTTATCCTTCAGGCCGACCGGGGCCACTTCATTTCCGCCGAAAGCGAAGATGCGTATTTTTTTCATTTATCAGTTCTCCTAAAATTAATATTAATAAAAATCCACAGCGGCACGACTAAGCCGCTATAATAATTCTAGTAAATAAAAAGACTTTACTACAAAAGATATATAAAAATACTAAATTTTATCAGAGAAATAAACGGTAAAAAATGCACGGTAATATTTTCCCTTTTATTTCAAGGTAAAATTAACCTCGGCACGCTGAACGGGGTACTCCCTCATGTATAAAATGCTAGAATTAATAACACAATTTTCAATTACGGGAGAAACCGTCAGATGATTTACGCGATGAGAGAAAGCGGATGGATAGAAGTTATATGCGGCAGTATGTTTTCCGGAAAAACACAGGAACTTATCAGACGTCTCAAACTGGCTATGATAGCCAGACAGACAGTCCAGGTGTTTAATTCCCACCTCGACACCAGATACGCCCACGAGAGCATAGTGTCGCACGACAGGACCTCGCTATCTGCGATACCCGTGTCGGACGCGAAACAGATACTGGAAAAGGTAAGTCCGGAAACGCAGGTGGTAGGAATAGACGAGATACACTTTTTCGGCCCCGACATAATAAAAGTCGTTCAGACTCTGGCCGATTCAGGCAAAAGGGTCATAGTGGCCGGCCTAGACATGGATTATAAAGGAGAACCTTTCATTAATGTCGCGAAACTGATGGCCCTAGCCGAATTCGTAACGAAAAACCTGGCCATATGTATGGTATGCGGCAACCCAGCCCATTACAGCCAGAGACTCACCTCTTCCGGAGAAAGGATAGAAGTAGGCGCCGGCGACAAATACGAAGCGCGCTGCAGGAAATGCTTCAAACCCTGAAAAAAAATAAGCGGACGAATAGGAAACCGTATCCGGCGCGCCTGGGCCCCGGATGCGGTTTCTTAATTTAAATCATGAACAGATATATCAATTTCACCCTAGGGCCTGTGTGCATGAAAGAAGATGATCTGCTTTGCGGCGTCGGAGAACTGCCGTACACTCACACGCAGGAATTCAGCCTTCTCCTGAAAGAAAACGAAGAACTGCTGCTGCAAGCCGTAAACGCTCCGGCCGGCTCGAGGGCCGTGTTCATAACCGGTTCGGGGACAGCGGCAATGGAAGCCGCCGTCACTAATATCTTCGGAACCGGGGACAGACTTCTGGTGGTTAAAGGCGGCAGTTTCGGCGAAAGATTCTCGGAGATATGCGACTGCGCGAAACTGCCGCATGAGAACATAGAACTGCCTCCCGGGAAACAGATAAAAGAAGAATATCTCGGCGAATATGAAAACTGCGGTTATACGGGCATGCTCGTGAACGTGCTGGAGACTTCTACCGGCCTGCTGTACGACATGGAAATCATAAAAACTTTCTGCCGCAGAAACGGGATCTTGCTCCTGGCCGACGCGGCCGGGACTTTTCTCGCGGACAGATTCGACATGTCCGGAATTAGAACCGACGCGGTAACTTTAAGCTCGCAGAAAGGCCTGGCCCTGCCGCCCGGCCTTTCCATGGTGATACTTAACGGGAAAGCGGCGGACAGGATAAGAGAATATAATTCAAAAGGCATAACAAGAAATTATTATCTAAATCTGTCGCGGGCATTGACGAAAGCGGAAGAAGGACAGACTCCGTTCACTCCGGCGGTATCCATACTGATACAGCTTAACGCCCGCCTCAGACGATTAAAATCCGAAGGGCCCGATAAAACCATTTCCGAAACGTCGAAGATAGCCGGGGATTTCCGCCGAAGGATCAAAAATTATCCTTTCATCATAAGCGCGGAAAATCTCTCCAACGCGGTTACCCCCCTGCTGTTCAACGGCTGCGGAATGCCGGCGACAGAATTATTCGAAACACTGAAAGAAGACTACGGCATACTAACGGCACCGGTCCGCGGAAAATACAAAGACGTTTTCCTGCGCGTAGGCCATATAGGCGATCTGACGCTGAAAGACAACGACAAACTATTCGACGCTCTCCGCGAACTGCGCGAAAAAAAACTGATATAGATATGACATGGCAATAAAAAAGCGGAGTCTTCCGACTCCGCTTTTTTATATTATACCTAGACAAATATTAATGTGATTTAAAAACAGAAGCTCCAACTTTATCGGCCAGAGTGTAATCGTCCACATAAGGGTTGCGGTTGCCCTGGAACTGCTCTATGAGACCGTTGCGGTCCATTTCCCTCTGGTCAGGCGGATCCTGCCTGTTCCATTTAAGGAACATATCTATATCGTTGGTCCAGAAATCTTTGTAATTCATATTCTGCTTTATGTTCCTGTCATAATATCTCGTTACGAAATAAAGTATGGACCGGGCCACATTGCCTTTTACCGCGTCGGCAGGCTCATAGCAGCCGCCGCCGAGCTTCGAACCGGCGGAAGTGGAATATTTAACATTCCCGGTAACTTCGCAGAACTTATAATTTGAACGTCTGTTGTTAGGAGTGCCGAAAGTCGACTGCAGATGATGGAGATCGGACACCATTGGGGTCTGCTTGCCGAAGAAACTCTGCGGCCACAGATGCTCCGCGTTTATATAAGTGTCGACGACTCCGTCATTGTTCTGGTCGCCTTTCTCCTTATAGGAATTGCCGCTGGAACTTGTGCCGAAAGAGCAGATCTGCGAATAGAAAGTCAGAATACCGTTTTTAGAACCGTCGCAGAGAAAATTATCGGCGGTCCCGTACATATAATCCTTAGCCTGATTATAAGAATGCGTCTTCGCCTGATTGGTCACTTTGTGAAGATACTGAAAAAGCTCCTCCCCGCTGAGATTGGACGGGACGGATGAAGCGCGGGTCGCGGGCAGAACCGCCTCGACGAAATCCGATGGGGCAGGAACGGACACCTCGCGCTGCGCGTTCTGCTCCTGAAGCTGAGTTATCAGCGCGCCTTCTCCGGCATAGGCGAAACCCGGCCACATGGCCGCGGTCAGAATCAAAACGTTCAAAACTTTTATATTCATTTTTTATCCTCGTTGCAAAACATAATAGTAGTCACTCACAATATGTTTATATACGGCGGCGCAGCTTTCCGCGAAGTTATTAAGTCCCTTAATCTGCTAGGTCTTAAGACCTATATTTTTCTAAAAAATTTATTTTTGCAGTTTCTCTTAAGACAGGAAAAAAGAATATTTATATAATTTATTGTATCATAATTTTAAAAGAGCGGTGACCCATGGCAAAAGAATTCGTACATCTTCATAATCATTCCGAATTTTCATTACTGGACGGAATGCTGCGCGTACAGGACCCGGACGGCAAACATATTTCTCCTTTTCTGCTGAATCTCGGCAAAGCCCGTCCGGGACAGGCGCTGGCGATCACGGACCACGGAAACATGTACGGCGCAATGAAATTTTTCTTTAACGCTAAAGCCGCCGGCCTGAAACCTATAATAGGCTGCGAGGTCTACCACACGCTTGGAGACAGAAAAGACAAAACAGCGGAACACAATAAGACGGGCCATCTCACACTTATAGCTGAAAACAATATCGGATACAGGAATCTAATGAAGATGGTCTCCAGCGCCTTTATAGAAGGATTTTACAGACATCCCCGCGTTGACAGGGAACTGTTGGAACGATATCACGAAGGGATAATAGCGCTGTCAGGCTGTATGCAGTCGCACGTTTCCAAGGCTTGCCGCGAGCAGCGTTACGACGACGCGTCCAAGATTGCGGCGGAATGCGCGGATATCTTCGGTAAAAATAATTATTATATAGAACTGCAGGACCATCAGATCCCGGAAGAAACTGAAATCCTGCCGCGCCTGATGGAAATAGCGAAGAAACTCGGACTTCCCATGGTAGTGACTAACGACTGCCACTATGAAAAAAAGGAGGACTGGGAAGCGCACGATCTGGATCTCTGCATAGGCACCGGTAAAAAACTTAATGACGAAAAGCGAATGAGGATGACGACCCACGAATTGTATTTCAAATCTCCGGAAGAGATGTGGGCTCTTTTCCCATATGTGCCCGACGCGCTGAAAAACACTCTGGCCATAGCCGAGAGATGCGATATAGATATAGACACCAAAACGCTGCATCTCCCTAAATTCAAGATACCGGAGAAATATTACGACGCTTCAGTCTATAACACTCCGGGGAAAAAATACGAGCCTGACTATTACTATCTGAAAGATCTTTGCGTGGAAGGCATGCATAAGAAACTGCCGAAAGCCGGAACGGAATACTGGGAGCGCCTGGACTACGAACTGGACGTGATAGGCGGGATGAAATTCCCAAGTTATTTTCTTATAGTGCGGGAATTCATAAACTGGGCGCGGGAAAACGACATACCTGTGGGCCCCGGCAGAGGCAGCGGGGCCGGCTCAATAGTCACCTATACGCTGGATATAACGCGCGTAGATCCTTTGCCCTTCAATCTGCTCTTCGAGCGTTTCCTTAACCCCGACCGCATAAACATGCCTGATCTGGACATAGATATCTCGGACGAAGGCCGCGAGCGCGTCGTGGAACACGTGCGCAATAAGTACGGCCAGTCCTGCGTGGCAAATATCATAACCTACGGCGGTATAAAAGCCAAGAGCGCCATTAAAGACGTCGGCCGGGTGATGGATATCCCGATTCCGGAAGTGAACGAAATAACCAAACATATACCGGATAAAGAGACCCTCAGCAGAACGATAGCTAATGTGGAAAAACTGCAGTCGCTCAGCGCGGAAGATAAGAAGAAAGAAGAAAACAAATCTCTGCTTGATCTTCAGGACCTGGCTAAATTCGTGAACGATCCCAGATATAAAAAGCTTTTCGGCATGGCCGTTAAAGTCGAAGGTCTGACGAGACAGACCGGCGTGCACGCGGCAGGGGTCATAATATCGGAAGAAGACATAACTAATTATTCACCGCTGGCCAACCAGAACAATAAACACTGCACCACCACGCAGTACGACGGCCCCATGCTTGGCGACACCCTGGGCATGCTCAAGGTAGACTTTCTGGGTCTGAAAACGCTTTCTCTTATAGAAAACGCAGTAAAAATGATAAAGAAAACGAAGGACCCTGATTTCGACATCTATTCTATTCCGCTGGACGACAAAAAAACCTACGAACTGCTTCAGGAAGGAAACACCACGGCCGTCTTCCAGCTGGAAAGCGACGGAATAAAGGGGCTCGTGAAGTCGATGCAGCCTTCGGTCTTCAGCGATATGTCCGCCCTTGTCGCACTGTACCGCCCCGGCCCGATGGGAGCCGGAATGCTGGAGATGTTCGTGGAAAGAAAACACGGGCGTCAGGCAATAACATACGACCATCCTTTACTCGAACCCATACTTAAAGAAACCTACGGGACAATGCTCTATCAGGAACAGATCATGCAGATATCGCGGGCCATGGGAAATTTTACGCGCGGCGAAGCGGACACCCTGCGCAAGGCCATGGGCAAAAAGAAAATAGAGATGATGAACAAGATGGGAACGAAATTCGTGGAGCAGGCGAAGGAAGTCCACGGCGTGCCTGAAAAAGTGTCGCAGAAAATATACGAAGATATGAAGAAATTCGCCGGTTACGGCTTCAATAAATCTCATTCCGTATGTTACGGTCTCATAGCATATCAGACCGCTTGGCTCAAGGCTAATTTCCCTGTCGAATTCATGACGGCCGCGATGACGAACCAGATAGGGCAGAACGCTACGAGCGGCGAAGAAAAGGACAATCTTCTCGTCACTTATATACATAACGCCCAGGACATGGGCATAGAAGTTCTGGGGCCGGACGTAAATAAATCGGTTGTGGATTTCTCCATAGAAGACCGTGACGGCAAAAAAGCTATACGTTTCGCCATGACGGCGATAAGCGGCATAGGCGCCGCGGTGGTGGAAAACATAGTTAAGGAAAGAGAAAAGAACGGACCTTTTAAATCATTCGAAGAATTCACAATGCGCGCCGACCCGAAGCTTCTGAATAAAAGGGTGCTGGAATCACTGTCGAAAGGCGGCGCTTTCGACTGCCTTTTCCAAGAATGCGGAAATATAGTAAAAGCGAGAAATAAAGCTATAGACGCGGTGACCAGTTTCAACGCCGGCGGACTGAGCAGCATAAATCAGATGGGACTATTCGGTTCGGAAGAACAGGGAACGTCCGGAGCTTCGTCTAAGGGACTTTCCGAAAAAGAACTTTTCGAGAAAGAGCACGAAGTGCTGGGACTTTATTTCTCCGGCCATCCGCTGAACACCTACCGCAGGGCCATAAGCATGATAGCGCAGACTAAAAACAGAGCTGTCCTGAACGGAGAACACAAAGAAAAAGAAACGGTGAAGATCGGCGGGCTTATAACGGCGATACGCAATATGATCACGAAAAAGGGCGATAATATGGCCAAATTCACGCTTTACGACGAAAGCGACTGTTCCGTAGAATGCTGCGTGTTCCCGAAAGTCTACAGGATGTTCGGGCAGAACGTGGCGCAGAACAAAGCCGTGATAGTCTCCGGGAAAGTGCAGCTGTCCTCTTTCAGCAACTCTTACGAACTCCTTGCGGACGAAGTTATCGACCTTTACGACGCGCTCAACAAATGTTCCCGGGCCCTGGTGCTCACTCTGCCTGAAAATGATCTTCACGATCAGAACAAACTCAAACGGATACAGTCGGTGCTTACGCAAAGCTGGGGCTTGTGCCCTGTCTATTTTCAGCTCTCCACTAAGGACAAAGCGACTTATCTGGCGGAAACGGGCTGCAGGATAGGGCTGTCTGAAAAAATAATAAACGATATAGAATGTCTGGTCGGCCCCAGAAACTGGAAAATAGACACGGGGAAATAAGAATTAGGTATATATAAATAATGAAGGGCGGCTTTAAAGCCCCCTTCGTTTTATATACGTATAAGCCCGGCGAAACCGCGACGGGTGCAAATAATGTAGAATATTATAATCGGATCTATGCCATGTCAGTAAAATTCTACATTCACGTCTTTCTTATAATATTAGCGACCCTTATATATTTCATATCTAATTTCCACAGAGTCGCCGTTCCCGGTGCTGTTTTCAGTCTTTTGCAGGAGGATCTGAAAGTTTCCGCGCCTTATATAACCGCCCTAGGCGCCGTATTCATGTACACTTATGCCGTGAGTCAGATATTCATCGGCCTGCTGGCGGATAAATACAGAGGACTGAGAGTGATAGGAGCCGGTTCGGCCATGTTCGCCGCCGGCAGTCTCATCTTCGCCTTTTCATCGGATATCTACTGGCTTTACCTTAGCAGGATACTTATGGGATTCGGCGCCGGATGTCTTTATCTGAGCATAGTAAAAGAACTTGAATGCTGCGTCTCTCCGAAGAATCTCGGTCTGGCCCTGTCCGCGGTCCTTTTCCTGGGATACTGCGGGGGTATAGTCGCCAACGCGCCTTTCATATACTGCATAAAAGCCTTCGGATACGGGCACACCATGACTGCGATAGCTTTCGCGACCCTGCTGCTGACACTTTTTTTCATAATGACAGGCGCTTCTTTCAGGCTTACGGAAATTAATAAGACTCTTAAATTCAATCTGGAGCCGTACCGGGAAATCCTGTCTGACAAAAAAAATATAAATCTTTTCATATTCGGGGCGCTCAATTACGGACTGTTCTATGTGATACAGACCGTCATAGGGAAAAAATTCCTCGAGGATTTCTGCGCTATGCCCTCGGAAAAAGCGGCCTGGGTATTATCCATAATGAGCGTCATATCGGCTTTTTCCGGTATATTCCTGGCCTCGCTGAGCAGAGTATTCGGCGGCAGAAAAGCGGTCTTTTTCAGAATAAGCGCTTTTATGACCTTGATATCCTTCGCGGCCGTATGCCTGCTGCTTATACTAGATATAAGAAATATAATACCCGCAGGACTTTTCTTCATATTGTCCGGTGCCGGAACCATGTCTCCCCTGCTTGTGATGACCGTGAACGAACAGAACAGGGCCGAAATAAATGTCACGGCTGTCGGACTGATGAACGCGCTTTTCTTTTTCGTGGTCGGGCTGCTCGGAAATGCAGTCGGCTTCCTGATGAATTTATATCCGCCTGTCATCAAGGGAAATCTTTCGGTATACGACAACCGTTCTTATCTGGCCGTGTTCTCCGTACTGCTTCTGCTCAGTATGGCGGAAGTTTATACTGCAATAAAACAAAAAGACGATGCCCGGGTTTAAAAACACCGGGCACCGTCTAATGGACAAAACACTATATCTCAAGCCTGACTGTTCCAGCCTCTCCCGGAAGCCGCTCTTTCGTATCCCCAGATTTTTTCCGAAGGGACACCATCTATGGTCTTCTGCTCCATTTTAACGCCGGTCAGCTCTTCTATACTCTTGATATCACCGCCCTGCTCCGGCTGCGCGAAAGTTATAGAAAGCCCGTCGTGTCCGGCGCGGCCTGTTCTGCCGATACGGTGTATATAGGAACCGTCCTCCTGAGGAATGGTGTAATTGACGACGGCTTCTATCCCGGTGACGTCTATGCCCCGCGCCGCTATGTCGGTGGCGACGAGGATCCTGTATTTTCCGGACTTGAAACCTTCCAGCGCGTCGCGGCGCTGCTCCATCGTTCTGTCGGAATGTATCTCGGCGACATTATGTCCGGCGTGTTTTATTATCTGAGCCACTTTCGCCGCGTCGTAACGGGTCTCCACGAAAATCAGCACGGTCCCGTCAAGGACCTCCAGCAGTTTGAGGATAAGCATAGGCTTATACGTACTGCGCACCACATACAGTTCCTGCTTTATCTTAGGAGCCGTGGTATTATTATTTATATTAATCTGAACAGGCTCCTTCATATATTTGGCCGATAATTTCAAGACTTCTTCAGGCATAGTGGCCGAAAAAAGCATAGTCTGCCTTTTAGCCGGAAGATTTCTTATTATGCGGTGTATCTGCGGGGCAAAACCCATGTCGAACATACGGTCCGCTTCGTCAAGCACAAGCACGTTGACGTCGCGAAGGCGCAAATTGCCCCGTTCTATAAAATCGTTTACTCTGCCGGGAGTACCGATAATTATTTTAGCCTTATGCCTCAGGTCGCGGAGCTGCTTGTCCTTTTTTTCGCCGCCGATCAGACAGGCGTAATGCACGTCGTATACGCCGGCGAACAATTCGCACACTTCCGCAAGCTGCACCGCCAGTTCTCTGGTGGGCAGCAAAATTACAGCCTTCCTGGTCTTTTTATCGGCGAATCCCTGAATAATAGGGAGCAGAAAAGCGAGGGTCTTACCCGTACCGGTAGACGCCACGCCTATAATGTCTTTCCCCTGCAAAGCGACCGGAATCGCCTTGTTCTGTATCGGCGTCGGCCGCACAAAACCGCGCTCGTCTAAAGAGTCCGCTAATTTATTATTGATCCCTAGCCCGTAAAAACCGTTTGCTTTTTTTGGATGGAAAAGACGCAAATATCTAACTGCAATTCTTCTAAACAATCTCATTTAAACCGTCACTGATATAATTCATATATATATATTATAGCTGTTATTTATAATTATTACCAAACACTTTCTGAAAAGCAGCCCGAGGCTTTCAGCGGAAAGACAGAGATAGCCTGAAACCGAAACCGGCGTCGCCGCATCTCGGATCGCAGCATTCGCGCTTAGCCGAACGGCACGAAGCGGCGTCGCAGAACCAGCAGCCCCCCCTGAGAATTTTACAGACCGGCTTTACTCCTTCGTCGCCGGAACTGCTTCCTGGCCCGCAGTATGGCGCGTACCAGTCATCGCACCATTCGCGCACATTCCCGTGCATATCGTATATTCCCCAGCCGTTAGGCGCGTACGATCCGACAGGTGAGGTGCAGTTTCTGGCGATTCCCTTCCTCGCTTTATACGGATAATTGCCGTTAAAATTAGCCATACCGGAATCCAGGATGCCGCCGAAACAGAAGGCGGAGGAACTTCCGGCCCGGCAGGCGTACTCCCACATGGCTTCCCCAGGCAGCGAGAATCTATACCCGGAAGGGCGCTCGCCTTCCGCGCACCCGTTCAGCTTTTCACAGAACCCGGCGGCCGCTTTCCACGTGACTCCGTCCACGGGATTTTCGTCACAGCCGAAAAACGAAGGGTCCTCGTTTTCTAATGCCTTCCATTGCTTCTGGGTGACGGGATATTTCCCTATCCAGAATTTACGAAGTATCTTAACCTTATGGGGATTTTCATCGGGCAGTCTGTAGCTTTCGGAAGATGGACTTCCCATTATAAATTCTCCCGGAGGAACAGAAATCATAATCAGTTTAACTCCTCCGGGAAGAAAGAATTCGGCTTCGTTCCCCGCGCCGGCGGCACTTTTGTTTTCCGCGGAGTCTTCGCCGGTCTTCAGTCTCCTGGCTTCAGCTAAAGCCAGCCTGTAAGCTTCCGCGGCGGGGCCGAACAATAAAGAAACGAATTCGTCGTAATCGCCGGGCTCGACCTTTCTTATCCCGCTGGCTGACAGAAAAGCAGAATCCAAAGATTCCAAAACGGTCTTCCCGCCGGGTTCTCCTGAAAACCAATTGCAGAACTCGCCGGAATCTTCATATTGCCTTATTGTATTCTTCAGTTCGGACGGCGGGAAACATCTGTAGAATTCATCGATTCCGTCTACTGTAAAACCGTCGGAAAATCTGTATATCATAATATATTTAACGTATTCGGCTCAGCGCCAGTCTGAAGCCGGTATGGGAATCTTTGTATTCAGGAGATTCGCTGTCCCGCGACGCTGAACGGCAGTCTTCCGCACGGTCGTTCCAGCAGCCGCCGCGGAGTATCTTCTTATGCCCGTCTTCAGGTCCGCACGGGTCCGTGCAAACGCCGGGGCAGTAGTCTCCGTCCCAGTCGCGGCACCACTCGCGCACATTCCCGTGCATATCGTAAAGTCCGAATGCATTGGCGAAAAACGATCCGGCAACCGACGTTTTCTCCCTGTATATTCCGGTCCCGGCGTTATAAGGATAGGCTCCGTTAAAATTAGCCATGGAAGAATTAAGCATGCTTCCGTAATGGAACTCCGATGAGGTTCCGGCGCGGCAGGCGTATTCCCATTCGGCCTCGGTAGGAAGGGAATATTCATAGCCTGGCGGACGGCAACCGCGCGTTCTCCGGTTGAGTTCGCGGCAGAATTCCATAGCTTCCAGCCAGCTTATCCTTTCTACCGGCAGGCAGTCTTTTCCTCTAAAGAAAGAAGGAGAACAGCCTGTCACGGCTTTCCACTGCGCCTGCGTGACAGGGGAAATCCCAAGCCGGAAGGGCGCCGTTATCTCAACCGTGTGAACGGCCTCTTCTTCCTGCCTGCTTAACTCGCCGGCAGGACTGCCCATCATAAAAATTCCGGCGGGAATATTAACCATGGAAATACTCACGCCGCGCTCAATAGTAAGACTAACCGGCCCGTTCTCCGCCGTTTCTTCACCGGCGGCGACAATTTTCTCAGCCATTGAAAGCGGAGCTTCGCATAATGAAAGGACGGGAATTATGCCCGCAGCGGACATCATATTCAGCCGACAGGCTTCGCCGTCGGAAAGTAATTCTCTTACAAAAGCCGCGCCGGCGTAAGCGAAAGCGGATATCTCCGGAGCCGAATCTCTCCGCGCGGCGGCTTTATCGAAATCAACGGCCGCTAGTTCAAGAAGACGCTTCTTATCACCGGCACCGGCTTTCGCCGCGGATTTCATTTTGCCGACGGCGGAAAGCAGTCCGGCGATCTCCTCTCCGGGTTTCCCGGAAGAATAATTTTTTATTAGCTTTAACGAAATAAGAATAAATCTATTACAATCAGAACGGCACATCGGCGAATATTTCCTTAAATCAATATATTAACATATCATAAAGTATAAGATAAAGCGACGCGCATTCCGACACATTCGCTCCTGCCCGCAGGACTGAGCTTATTCCTGTAGGCGGAACGGCACAAAGCGGCTATATCGCTCCAGCAGCCGCCGCGCAGCACCTTGAGCGAGTCTTGCCCCCCGCCGCAGCAGGGATCCGTCACGTCCCCGGCGGCGTAATCTCCGTAGGAATCAAGACACCACTCGAGAAGATTCCCGTGCATATCGTAAAGCCCGTAAGAATTAGGTTCGAAACTCCCGACAGGCATCGTCTCTTCCTCATAATTCCCCTCGAATGAATTATAAGGAAAATGTCCGTTGAAATTAGCCATAGAAGAGTTAAGGCCGTTCCCGTAACCGAAAGGCGTTTCAGTGCCGGCGCGACACGCGCGCTCCCACTGGGCCTCGGTAGGCAGAGCGTATCTGTATCCGGCGGGCCTCAGGCCCTCCGTAAGAGTATTCAGCCTGTCGCAGAAAGCTCTCGCTCCGAACCAGCTTATTCTTTCAACGGGACAGGAGCCATTATTTTTAAATTTAGAAGGGTTGCTTCCGGTAACCGAAAGGTATTCGTTCTGGGTCAGCTGATATTTACCCAGCCAGAAAGGCCTGCTTAATGTAACTTTATGCTGCGTCTCGTTAATATTCCTGCTTATCTCCGAAGAAGGACTTCCCATCGTAAAAGTCCCTGCCGGTATAGGTTTCATAATAAGCTTCACATTATCGAATAAGGAGACCTCCAGATCACTTCTGAAAGTATCTCCGTCGCTACGGAAACTTTTTTCAGCTTCAGAATGAACAAAATTACCGGAAGAAAATTTAATGCGCTTAACTTCACTGTCCGCCGCCCCGTCCTTAAGCAGGTCCAGCTTATTGCCGCAGTTACAGCAAAACTTCGCTCCGGCAGGCAATTTAGCCCCGCAGTTCCTGCAAAAAGCCGCCTTTTCCTCCGGGACTTTATCTAACTGTATCTTTTCAGTAAAATGGTACTTCTGCGCGATATGATTTAGCATACCGCAGCAGTATTCCTTGTCGCTTTTCATGAAAAGTATTTTGATAAAATCAAGATATCTGTCCTTCCCCACTTCAGGAACTGAATCCTTATTCTTATGAAAAGCTTTTTCAAGTTCCCTAAAAATATCCCGATCCGTCTCTCTGAGCCAGGAATACAGTTCTCCCATGGTCTCGTATTCCGAAACCACGGCCTCGAAACTCTCCTTAGGAAATTTCCAGTAAAATTCCCCTATCGTCCAAGCCTCGTCATTATTTATTTTAAAGACATATATCCCCATAACAATCCCCTCAAAATCGTCACAGCGCGGACAATTTCACTATTTAGAAACATTTTATTATTTAACACTAACACAAAACCAAAGATATTTTACACAATAAATAAAAAAAAACAAAGACAATTAATAAACGCACACGGAATATTCGCTTTCAGCCGGAAACCGCTTGCCGCGACAATACCCTGTCGCGCTAACTGCGAAACACAGCCCTTCTGATATAAAAAAGCAAGGCTGGAATTTCATATAAAACTCCGGCCTTATCTTTTTTATACGACAAACCTCCGGTTACAGGGATCGTCGTTGCGGGGAATTAATATAGAAATTCAGTCGGCGTACACCATGCTTCCGCAGATATCGACGAAAACCTCGGGATATCCGGAACGTGAATAATCACATACACCTTCGTAAGAAGATCTTCCTTTCATGAGGATTTTACCGCAGCCGTCTATGTGTTTTATGCCGAAAAGTTCACGCTTCAATTTGAAATCCGGCCTTCCTCCCACATAAGGATAAGAATAATAGGCCTCATAAAAGACATCTTTTTTCCCGTACAGCTGAAGCACGGCTGCCGGATGTATCTTACCGTCGGCTTTCCCTTTCATATTAAGGCAGGGATCGTTCCAGAAGCTGCAAAATATATCAGCTTTCAAAGCCCGGGCACGATATCCGGCCGTGGAAGAAAGCACTGCGTATACGCGATTTTCCTCTTCGTCGTGCCCTGACACGATTCTGTCTTCTTTCCCGTCATTATTAAAATCCCCTTTAAGAATATTAGGCATGGACTGACCGGAATAGCCGTATTCCTCAAGAACCTCGTCAGGATAATCCTCGAGTCTCCACATCACGAAATCTTTATCGGCGCCGTACAGAGCTTTTTTCATATTGTCCGAAAGTTCCATCCCTCTTCCGTAAATTTCTTTATAGTCGGAAGAATCAGGTTTAGTTTCGTCAGCGTGAGAGTAATATATTATTTCCGACAGTCCTAAAAAGAAATCCCCTGAATAAACTCCGCTTTCAGGCCTTACCGCGGGCTGGTCATAATTCGACCAGACATAAGACATGCTGATCATATCGGCGGAAGCTGTTTTTTTCTCTCTTTCACCTTCTTCGTCATAACCGTAGTAGATACCGCCTTTAGGAATAAGAAATAAAATAAGTAGAAAATCATCTTTCTCACGGCTATCTTCCATCACGTAACGATAAGGCACCACCTCGTAGCCGTAAGGAGTGTCCATGACCGTCAGTATCAAAGAATATTCACCGGAATGCCCTGAAACGGCGTAATCCGTCTTGCCGTCGCCGTTAAAGTCCCCCTTTATTTCATTCGGGAACTGCTCTGCGCTGTAAGGATAGTATTTTTTGAATCCGTCGACAGGCTTATAATCCTCGAGTTTCCACATCTCGAAGCCCGGGGCGGATTTCTTAATCGCGGCACGCACTTCTTCCGGGATGCGCATAGCCTCTATATATTCCGGCTTAACCGGAGACTCATTCTCTCCGGCTGTATCTCCGACGGCGGCTCCGCCTCCGTTCCCCTCCTCCGAGGCTTTGCCGGTCGCATAAGACTCATCTGCAGCCGGACCCGCGCACAGACAAAGGCATAAAAAAAACATTTTTATAAAATTATTCGCCGTTTTCATATCTCCCTCGATATACAAGGCATTCTGATTTATTCTACAACCTTGCGCCCTTATAATAAATATCAATTATCGTATAAAAATTAGCAAGTTTAAATTCAGGCTGAAACTGCAGGAAATTTTCCTTATTTACCCTTTCCCAGTCATGATAAACGTATCTTCCGTTTCCGCCTTTTCCTATATATTCCGCATTGTTCAGCACGGATCTGATACCAAGCACAGCCCGCCTCACCTTGAAATCAGGCAGTTTCCTGGTATATTTATAATCGGACCCTATATCCATAATACCGTACCCCTGAAGCACTTCCGACGGTCTTACTTTTAATTTTATCCCGACTTTTTCAGCTTCTTCATAACAAAACCACGTCCAAGAATAACTTACGTCCGTCAACATAATTATTTTATAACCGGAAGGTGAAGAAGATATACAATAGATTTTATTCCCTTTTTTATCGTGGCCGGATACAATAAAATCTTCTTTCCCGTCCTTGTTAAAATCTCCCCTGACCTTATTAGGCATCGAAAAAGCCGAATATCCGTATCCCTCGAGATCCTCCTTGTCGTAATCTTTAAGATCCCATATCTGAAAATCTTTATTAAAGCTGTAAAGCGCTTCCTTCATCCCGTCCGTCAGTTTAAGACTGTCTTCGTAACTCTTCTCATACGCCGAAGACGATACCTTTATCGAATCGGATGTAAAATAATAACACTGGTCCGGAACAAAACTAAGGGTTGAAGAATCACTCCTTCCGAAAAAATGTTTCCAGTCTCTGATGCCGGAGTATTGGAGCATATCGATCTTAATCGTACGCTTCTTATAATTAGCTCCGTCCTCTTCGAAACGTTGGAAAACTACGGTAGCGCCTTTAGGCAGTAAGAACGGGAATAATTTAAAATTGTCTTCCACTCCGTCTTTATGATAAAGCGAATCGAAAATAGGCGCCACTTCGTATCCGTCATGCGACGAAATAAGACCGAGAAGCAGTGAACATTTATCCTTATGTCCCGCCAGAACGTAATCCGTTTTCCCGTCTCCGTTAAAATCTCCTCTGACTTCATTCGGAAGCTGTTCGGCGCTGTAAAAATAACGCCTGTTGAACTTTTCGGCCGGTTTATAATCATCCAGCTTCCACATCTCGAAGCCCGAAGCGTATTCTTTAACCGCGGCCTCGGCTTCTTCAGGAAGGCGCATCGCCTCTATATATTCGGGCCTGATATCGAGTTTAACATTCGGATCGTAAACGATATCGTCGTCTATATAGTCCTCCGACGCTTCGCTTTCTATCTTTAACCCGCCGGTATTCGACTTTTCAACAGGTATGTCGAGACTCGCCGGCGCCTGCGGCCCTTTATACGATATATCTTCAACCCGGCCCTTACGATATAAAGCCGCCGCGCCTACAGCAACGATAAGGATAATAAATATAAAAATATTTCTTTTATTTATCATATATTATTCATGCGAATAAACAATTTGACACCGTAATATTCTTTTTAAAGCTGATTATCTCCCTTGTTTTCCTTTTCATTCTCCAATATTTTAAAATAGTCCGAGCAAATATCAACGTTTTTTTCCCCGTTAGCGTAAAACTCACCGCATAACTTTCTCTTATAATTTTCTTTATCTTTCAGAATATATTTATTCTTATCATAAGCCTCGTTCAAAACAAAAGCAGATTCTTTTATCCTGTTCAATTTCATAAGTATAGAAGCTTTAGCGACTAAAGCTCCCGGAGTACAATAAGCTTTCAGGGCGTTATTTATATCGTTAAGAGCAGCTTTAAAGTTTCCCATACTCATCAAAGCCTGATATCTGTTTAAGTACATAGTATACATATCGTTCCTGTAATGTTCGTTGACGGCAGCCATTTCGTAAGGCTTTTTCGGCGCGAACATTTTTTCTGCCAGTTTAACGACTTTATCGGCTTCATAATAAGCAGTCTTATAATCCTTAGCCTTATAAGCGGCCATACTCTTCGCGGACATATAAGACGGATCGTTTATATACTCGGGATGTTCTTTCGCAGTCTTATCCAGAAGTTCCCAAGTTTTTTTTAAATCATTGGCGTAAAGAGCGTCGAAAATCTTAAAAAACAATAAATCGCGCTTCTGTTTCAATTGTAATTCCCGAATCTTAGCGTCAATAACCTCACTGTCCTTAGAAAAATCACCGGTTCCTTAGAAATTCTGCACTTCGTTCTGAAATATGAAATCAGAAGCGTTCAGCCCGGAAACAGCGAACAAACACAGAAAAATAAAAACAATAGCTGTAAATATACTTTTCATTTTAGAAACTCTCTAAATAATCAGATAAAACGCGCTAAACAAAGACTCTCCCTAATTTCAGTCCGACGCACAAAACTTATATAAAAACCTCAGTTAAAGAAAAAAATAACAGTTAAATAAATATAAAAACCGACGACTCTTCCATAAAATGATCTATACCGGAATTATAGATAATCTTATAGCGCTAATAAATTATAAAGGCTACTTTGTAAAAGTTTACACATTAAACAGTCGCAGTGTCAACAATAAACACAAATATCAATAATGCAAAACGTTAAATTAAGTAAATTTTCTTATTGTGTTTACACACGGGCGGGAGCTGTTGTTATTTTGAGGATATCCGGAGCGCGGCGGCGCGAGGCTAAGCGAATTTTCACCGGAAAATTACGCGGCCTCGAAACAATTACAGCTCCTGCCAGCACGGCCTGAATATAACAAAACCTCATTCCTGTATCGGTATCATCAGATAAAAAAGGAAAGACCCCGGTGATTAAAATAATCAACGGGGTCTTCAGTTAAAAAAGTATAAGCTTTAATTCTGAGCAGCAGCTTCTTGTTTAGCCTGTCCGGGCTTCTGCTCACTCTCGAGTTTGCTCTTGAGGGCGTCGAGCACGTAACGAATCTGCGCTACGGTCGTGTACAGCGTACCGGCGAGCTGTGTAAGCTGTTCTTTTTTGGAACCTATCTTAGACAGTTTCTGTATATCCTCTGGTGTCAGCCAGTTCTTATCGAAGAAGCCGCCTTTCCACTGGATCTGGGGATTGTCTTTAGTAAAGTTAACAAGCTCTCTGGCGACTCTGGTTATCTCTTCGGCGTCCTCTAAGGTGACGACGGCCGTAGGTCCTTTGGCGATGGTCTTATCCTTGGGCTCGAGGCCGGCGTTGCCGACCGCGTGGGCGACGACGCTGTTTCTGACGACCTGGAATTTAGCTTTGGCGGGTCTCAGATTGTCCCTGAGGCCGTTAGCCTGCTGAAACTTCATGCCGTTGAAGGAAGCGAAGAAGGAATTCTTGGCGGCGAGTTCGGCGCCTAGATCCTGAGCCAGCGATTTCTTGTTCTCTTTAGTTATTCTCATAGATAAAACCTTTATAGTAATATTATACAAAAAAAAAACTTAATGCGCTGTATTCCGGTAGCACTTTTTAGGATTAATAAGACTGGCACCGACTTACTCTGCCGACACCGGATTGGGTGTCAGTACCATCAGCCCTGGAGCCCTT